>VYLE01000047.1_pt1 | contig 110570 bp, 112 predicted proteins | sample 5114391 | NCBI WGS metagenome assembly VYLE01 (sample SAMN12291771, study PRJNA351875) | freshwater metagenome | isolation source: freshwater lake | place: USA: Michigan, Kent Lake | collected 2013-08-15 | reverse complement strand
TCCCCGCCGGTGATCGTCATCCCCGACCTCGCCGAGGAGGACATCGAACCCGAGGCGGGCGAGGCCGATGCCGAGGACCTCGCCGCGATCCTCGACACCACGGCCGAGGGCATCGTGATGTTCGATGCCGAGGGCAACATCCACGCCTGCAACCGCAGCGCCGAGGCGCTGTTCGGCTATGACGGCGCGGAGCTGATGCAGCAGAACCTGGTGACGCTGTTCGCGCCGGAGAGCCAGGGCATCGTCGCCGACTATCTCGACAGCCTGAAGAGCCAGGACATCGCCAGCCTGCTCGACCACGGCCGCGAGGTGCTGGGGCGCGAGAAGAAGGGCGGCGTGCTTCCGCTCGCCATGATCATGGGCCGCACCCGGCCCGACGGCCCGAACTTCTTCGCCGTGTTCCGCGACCTCTCGCAGAGCAAGAAGGGCGAGAGCGAGTTGCGCCAGGCGCGGCGCCTCGCCGACGGCGCGGCGAACGCCAAGGCCGACATGCTGGCGCGCATCAGCCACGAGATCCGCACGCCGCTCAACGCCATCATCGGATTTGCCGAGGTGATGATCTCCGAACGGTTCGGCGCGCTCGGCAACGAGCGCTACGGCGAATACATGAAGGACATCCGCGCCTCCGGCGAGCGCGTCATCACCATCATCGACGACCTCTCGGAGCTGTCGCGGATCGAGACCGGCAAGCTCGAGCTGAACTTCGCCAGCCTCAACCTCAACGATCTGGTCGAGGCCTGCGTCACCATCATGCAGCCGCAGGCCAATCGCGAGCGCATCATCATCCGCACCTCGCTCGCACATGCGCTGCCGCAGGTGACGGCCGACAGCCGCGCGCTGCGGCAGATCACCATGAACCTGATCTCGAACTCGATCCGGCTCGCCAGCGCCGGCGGCCAGGTCATCGTCTCGACCGCGCTGTCGGACCGCGGCGAGGTCGCCTTGCGGATCCGCGACACCGGCCACGGCCTTTCCGAGCGGGAGGTCGCCGCGGCGATGGAGCCGTTCCGCACGCCGCCGCCGGGCGATGCCGCCGACAATTCGGCGCTCAGCCTGTCGCTGACCAAGGCGCTGGTCGAAGCCAACCGCGCCCAGTTCAACATCAAGAATGCGGGCCAGTCCGGCACGCTGGTCGAGGTGGTGTTCGCGGCCGTTCCGGCGAAGGCGTAACGCGGGCGCCGGTGGCGCTGGCGTCGGTGGCGCGCTAGTGCGCGCGGCCCTCGCCGGCGGTCCTGGCGGCGAGGACGCGGTCGAGTTCGGTGATCTTGAGCACGAGACGCTCCGCGATCTCGGCATAGTCGTCCGAGGTCAGCGTCTCGATGCCGCGCGAGGTCAGCTCCGCCTCGAGGATCATGGCCAGTACGGTCGTTGCGCTCATGTGAGAATTCCGATTGGTTCGCGCGTGGTGATGCAGCTGCAAGGCCACGCCCCGCCGCGCTGCTCTGGCATGCAACGGCTTCAGCAATCCTTAAATCGCGTATCGAAATCCGGCAGATGCGGCGCAATCCGTAGTCTGCGGGAGCCAGCCGCGCGCGATGCTCTCTTCACCCGCGCCCGTCGCGACGGCGCGAGGCAGACCGGGCAATACCGGATGTGACGCTGGGCCGCGTCACGTATTTCTCCGGAGCGTGCGAGGACTACGCGCGCAGATTGCGTCGAGATCGGGTTCGATTTCGCGCATGCGGGAGCCCTGCGGAGCCGGATCAAGCGCCAAACGTCGCAACCGGGTTAATCGCGGTGTCAAAATGCGGCCATGCTGTCAATGATCGGACAAAGCCCCGATTAACCCGACTCTGTTTCTCTCGACGACGACAAAGCCGCGAGACGGCACGGCGCGCCGGCCCCGTCCACGCACCCAACAGACCAACGAGGAGACCAGGCCCATGTTCGGTGGCAGGACCAGAAGCGACGCGAAAGCCGAGATGGACGCGATCGGCCGCTCGCAGGCCGTGATCGAGTTCAAGATGGACGGCACCATCATCACCGCCAACAAGAACTTCCTCGATGCGCTCGGCTATTCGCTCGACGAGATCACCGGCAAGCACCATTCGATGTTCGTCCCGGCGGAGGAACGCGATGGCGCGGCCTATCGCGCGTTCTGGGCGGCGCTCAACCGCGGCGAGTTCCAGGCCGCCGAGTTCAAGCGGATCGCCAAGGGAGGCCGCGAGATCTGGATCGAGGCCTCCTACAACCCGGTGACCGACGCCGCCGGCAAGCCGGTGAAGGTGGTGAAGATCGCCACCGACATCACCGACAAGAAGCTGCGCGGCATGGCCGACGCCTCCAAGCTCGCCGCCGTCGACCGCGCGCAGGCCATGATCGAGTTCAGGCTGGACGGCACCATCGTCAATGCCAACGCGAACTTCCTCGGCGCGCTCGGCTACAGCCTGGCCGAGATCCAGGGCAAGCACCACAGCATGTTCATGCCGGCGGCCGAGCGCGACAGCGCCGCCTATCGCGAGTTCTGGGCCGCGCTCAACCGCGGAGAACTGCAGGCCGGCGAATTCAAGCGCATCGGCAAGGGCGGCAGGGAGGTCTGGATCCTCGCCTCCTACAATCCGGTGATGGACGACACCGGCAAGCCGATCGGCGTCGTCAAGTTCGCGACCGACGTCACCGCCGAGAAGCTCCGGAACGCCGACCTCGCCGGCCAGATCGCCGCCATCGGCAAGGCGCAGGCGGTGATCGAGTTCAACATGGACGGCACGATCATCACGGCCAACGAGAACTTCCTGCACACGCTCGGCTACACGCTGGCCGAGATCAGGGGCAAGCACCACAGCATGTTCGTCGAGACGTCCGAGCGCGAGAGCCCGGCCTATCGCGAGTTCTGGGCGGCGCTGAACCGGGGGGAGTACCAGGCGGCCGAATACAAGCGCATCGGCAAGGGCGGCAGGGAGGTCTACATCCAGGCGTCCTACAATCCGATCTACGATCTCAACGGCAAGCCGTTCAAGGTCGTCAAATATGCCACCGACACCACGAAGCAGGTGCTGATACGCATGGGCAACGAGCGGGTGCGCGCCATGATGGAATCGGTCGCGGCCGGCTCGGAGGAGCTCAACGCCTCGGTGCGCGAGATCTCCGAAGCCATGACCAAGTCGCGCGAGACCGCGATGGGCGCGGTGGAGCAGGTCGCCGCGGCGGATTCGCAGGCGCAGCGCCTCACCGAGGCGGCGCAGGCGATGAGCGGCATCGTCGACCTGATCGCCAACATCACCGGCCAGATCAACCTGCTGGCGCTCAACGCCACGATCGAATCCGCCCGCGCCGGCGAGGCCGGGCGCGGCTTTGCCGTGGTCGCCTCGGAGGTGAAGAGCCTCGCCAACCAGGCCAAGCAGGCCACCGACAAGATCGGTCACGAGATCGGCAGCCTCAACGGCATCTCGGGCGACGTGGTCAGCGCGCTCGGCATGATCAAGCAGGCCATCAACAGCGTCAGCGAATATGTGACGTCCACGGCCGCCGCGGTCGAGGAGCAGAGCACGGTCACCAACGAGATGTCGACCAGCATGCAGCGCGCCGCCGCCGAAGCCGCCGCCATGGCCAACCGGGCGGCGTGATGCACCCGGGCGCGGTCGTCAGGCCGCGCGCACCGTCGTCAGGAACCTGCTGACCTCGAGCTTGAGGCGGTTGCTGTCGCTGGACAGCGACTGGGCCGCGGACAGAACCTGGGCCGAGGCCGACCCGGTCTCGGTCGCGCCCTGCCGCACGCTGCTGATGCTGGCGCTGACCTGCGAGGTGCCGGCCGCCGCATTCTGGACGTTGCGCGAGATCTCGCCGGTGGCAGCGCCCTGCTGCTCCACGGCGGCCGCAATCGTCGACGAGATATCAGACAGACGTTCGATGGTGCCGCCGATGGTCCTGATCGCGCCGACCGAATCCTGGGTGGCGAGCTGGATGCTCGATATCTGCTGACCGATGTCGCCGGTCGCTTTCGCGGTCTGCTCGGCCAGCGCCTTGACCTCGGACGCGACCACGGCGAAGCCGCGACCGGCCTCGCCGGCGCGCGCGGCCTCGATCGTCGCGTTCAGCGCCAGCAGATTGGTCTGGCCGGCGATGGCATTGATCAGTTCGACCACGTCGCCGATGCGCGCCGCCGCCTCCGACAATTCGCCGACGCGGTCGTTGGTCTGACCGGCCTGGCTGACGGCTTCGCTGGCGATGCGCGCGGAGGCCTGCACCTGGCGGCTGATCTCGGTCACCGACGCGGTGAGCTCCTCGGCGGCGGAGGCCACCGACTGCACGTTGGTCGCGGCCTCCTCCGAGGCGGCCTCGACCAGCGTGGCGAGTTCGGTCGAGCGGCCGGCGGTCGTGGTCAGCGACGTCGCCGACGCGTGCAGCTCGGTCGCCGCCGACGACACCGTCTCGACGATCTCGCCGATCGCGCCCTCGAAATCATCGGCCATCCTGATCATGTCGGCGCGGCGGCGCTCGGCCGCGAGCTTGTCCTGCCTGATCTTCTCCTCCGCCTCGGCCTTGGCCTTCGCCTCGGCGTTGATCTTGAAGGTCTCGACGGCCTTCGCGATCTCGCCGATCTCGTCGGGACGGCCGAGGCCCGGCAGGACGACCGAGAAATTGCCCCGCGCCAGTTCGATCATCGCGGCGCGCATCGCCGAGAGCGGCCGCGACACCGAGCGCCCGATGAGGACACCGAGACCGAGCACGACGACGGCGATCAGCGCGATCGCGATGGCGATCCTGAACTGGATGCTCTCGCGCTCGGCCGTGTTCAGCCGGTCCGCCTGGACGCGAATGTCCTCGACCGATTTCGACACCTGCGCGATCACGGGCTCGACTGCCGCAAAGGATTCCGACATGGCCTTCTGCCGGGCCGCAAGCACAAGCGCGGCATCCATCCAGGCGGCAAAGTCGCGCTGATAGTCCGCCAGCTTCTGCTGCAGCTCGGACTTGAGCGCATCGGGTATCTCGCCGGCGGTGACGCCAGAGAGGAATTCGGCGGCGCGCTTCTTCATCTCCTGGCCGTATCGGGCGTCCCGACGCAGCATGAAGTCCTTCTCGTGTCGACGCATCATCAACATGGTCACGAGCAGCGGCGGCTGGCGCAACTGGTCGACCTTGGCCTCGATCTCGTGCACCGAGGCGCGCAGGCGTCCTTCGAGGCCGGACTTCTCGTCGAGTCCGAGCCGCTGCTTGGTCTCGACGACGGCGTCGAAATGACCCTGGTAGTCGGCGAGAGACATCTTCATCGTATCGATCTGGCCGGCGAGGTCCGGCCGGCCGAGCGCGGCTATCCCGCTGCGCAGCCTGTCGATGTCGGCAACGACGTCCCTGCTGATCTGAACCTGGCGCTCGGCCTTCGCGGCGTCGTTGCGCAACAGGAAATCCTTTTCGGCGCGACGCGCCTCGAGCAGTTCGACGGCGATCCGGCTGTTGAGCTTCTGCAGCTCGCGCGCGTTCTCCGCGGCCTTGCGATAGACGCCGATGACGCTCTCGCCATAGAGATGGATGCCGCCGATCAGGACGACACCGGCCACGCCGATGACGCCGATCATGGTGATCTTCTGTGTCAAGCGAAGAGAGAACAATCGCATCTGATAGAACCCCAATGCCTACCAACGTGGTTCATGAAGCGATAATGCGTAAAAACTTCCGTTAATTTGCGGGCACGTATGATTACGTGTTTTTCTCCCGTGAATCGCCCAAGAGCTGTGCAGCCAGATGGCGAGCGGTAACAGGGCGGGGACGTCTGCACGACGGCGTGCATAGACCCGCCCGCAAAAAAGGCACGGCGCCAATGGCGCCGTGCCCTCCCCAATTCGGGTGTCAATGAAGCCTGGGCTTCAGTGATAGATCTCGAACAGGCCGGCGCCGCCCTGGCCGCCGCCGATGCACATCGTCACCACGCCCCACTTGGCCTTGCGGCGGGCGCCTTCCTGCAGCAGGTGGCCGGTGAGACGGGCGCCGGTCATGCCGAAGGGATGACCGATCGCGATCGAGCCGCCATTGACGTTGTACTTTGCGGGATCGATGCCGAGCTGGTCGCGGCAATACAGGCACTGGCTGGCGAAGGCCTCGTTGAGCTCCCAGAGATCGATGTCGTCGATCTTGAGGTTGTTGCGCTTGAGCAGCTTCGGGATCGCGAACACCGGGCCGATGCCCATCTCGTCGGGCTCGCAGCCGGCGGTCGCCCAGGCGACGAAGCGGCCGAGCGGCTTGAGGCCGCGCTTCTCGGCATCCTTGGCTTCCATCAGCACCACGGCGGCGGCGCCGTCGGACAGCTGCGAGGCGTTGCCGGCGGTGACGAACTTGCCGGGGCCCTTCACCGGCTCGAGCTTGGCGAGGCCTTCGAGCGTCGTCTCGGGCCGGTTGCACTCGTCGCGGTCGACGACATAATCGACGATGCTCTCGGCCTTGGTCTGCTTGTCGACCACCTTCATCTGCGTCTTCATCGGGACGATCTCGTCCTTGAATTTTCCGGCCTGCTGCGCCGCGGCCATGCGGCGCTGCGACTCCAGCGAGAACTCGTCCTGGTATTCACGGCTGAGCTTGTAACGCTCGGCGACGATGTCGGCGGTGTCGATCATCGCCATGAAGATGTCGGGCGCGACCTTGAGCAGGTCGGGATCGACCCATTCCTTCGGCGAGCCGCCGCCGGGGATCGAGATGCTCTCGACGCCGCCGGCGACGATGCAGTCGGCGCCGTCGGAGCGGATCGAGTTGGCGGCCATCGCGATGGTCTGCAGGCCCGAGGAGCAGAAGCGGTTCACCGAGACGCCGGCGGTGCTCTTCGGCAGACCGGCGAGCAGCGCGGCCTGGCGGCCGATGTTCGGCGCGCCGTGCGCGCAATTGCCGAGATAGCAGTCCTCGACATAATCCTTCTCGACGCCGGCGCGCTCGACCGCGTGCTTGATCGCATGCGCGGCCAGCGACATCGGCGGCGTGATGTTGAATCCGCCGCGGCCGGACTTGGCAAGACCGGTGCGCGCATAGGACACGATGACGGCTTCACGCATTGTTTTCTCCCTTCGGACGTTTGGTACGGAGCATCGGGCGCCATTGGTACACAAAGTCGGGAGGGTACGGGAGAAATAAAAGGCGGCACGGCATCAACAAAAACGCCGCCCCGGCGAGGGCGGCGTGACTGTTCCGCACGTCGGAATTCATGACCGGGATTCAGGGGGCGCGCCACGCTCCGTCCGCACGTCATGCCCGGGCTTGTCCCGGGCATTCACGTTCTTCCCGCCGGCCAGCCAAGGCGTGGATGGCCGGGACAAGCCCGGCCATGACGACGGTGAAGAGCGCGATCAGAACGTCAGCGCCTTGACCTGCTTGACCTGCGGCAGGGCCTGCACCTTGGCGAGCAGGTCGGCGGGCACGGCGCCGTCGACCTCGACCAGCGCGATGGCGTCCGAGCCGGGCGCGACGCGGCCGAGATGGAAGGTCGCGATGTTGATGCCGGCTTCGCCCAGCAGCCCCGCGAACTTGCCGATGAAGCCCGGCTTGTCCTCGTTGGTCACGTAGATCATCGACTTGCCGAACTCGGCATCGACGCGGATGCCCTTGATGTCGACGAGGCGCGGCTTTCCGTCGGCATAGACGGTGCCGGAAACCGACCGCTCCTGCTTCTCGGTGGTGACCGTGACGGTGATCAGGCTCTCGTAATCGCTCTGGGCGGCGCGCACGATCTCGTCGACCACCATGCCGCGCTCCTTGGCGACGACCGGCGCGGAGACGACGTTGACCTCGCCCAGCATCGGCCGCAGCAGGCCCGACAGCACGGCGGAGGTGATCGCCTTGATCTTCATCTCGGCGACCTGGCCCTCATAGGTGATCTGCACCTTGAGGATGCCGCTCTCGGTGAGCTGGCCGGCGAAGGAGCCCAGCTTCTCGGCGAGCGCGATGAACGGCTTGAGCTTCGGCGCCTCCTCCGCGGTGATCGAGGGGAAGTTGACCGCGTTGGAGATCGCGCCGGTCAGCAGGTAATCCGACATCTGTTCGGCGACCTGCAGCGCGACGTTCTCCTGCGCTTCCGTGGTGGAGGCGCCGAGATGCGGCGTGCAGATCACGTTGGGATGGCCGAACAGCACGTTCGATGTCGCGGGTTCCTCGACGAACACGTCGAAGGCGGCACCGGCGATGTGCTTGGAATTGAGCGCATCGACCACCGCCTGCTCGTCGACCAGGCCGCCACGGGCGCAATTGATCAGGCGCACGCCCTTCTTCATCTTGGCGATCGCGGCCGCGTCGATGATGTTCTTCGTCTTCTCGGTGAGCGGGGTGTGCAGCGTGATGAAATCGGCGCGCTTGAGCAGGTCATCGAGCTCGACCTTCTCGACGCCGATGTCCTTGGCGCGCTCCGGCGACAGGAAGGGATCGAACGCGATCACCTTCATGCGCAGGCCGAGGCCGCGGTCGGCGACGATCGAGCCGATATTGCCGCAGCCGACGACGCCGAGCACCTTGCCGGTGATCTCGACGCCCATGAAGCGGTTCTTCTCCCACTTGCCGGCCTGGGTCGAGGCGTCGGCCTGCGGGATCTCGCGCGCCAGCGCCAGCATCAGGGTGATGGCGTGCTCGGCGGTCGTGATCGAATTGCCGAACGGCGTGTTCATCACGATGATGCCCTTGGCGGTGGCCGCGGGAATCTCGACATTGTCGACGCCGATGCCGGCGCGGCCGATCACCTTCAGCCGCGTCGCCTTCTCGATGATCTTGGCGGTGGCCTTGGTCGCGGAGCGGATGGCGAGGCCGTCGTAATTGCCGATGATCTCGGCGAGCTTGTCCTTGTCCTTGCCGAGATTGGGCTGGAAGTCGACCTCGACGCCGCGATCCTTGAAGATCTGCACGGCGGCCGGCGACAGTGCGTCGGAAATGAGAACTTTGGGCTTGGTCATGGGGATGATCCGTGGTGCGAGCTGCAGTTACGGAACGTCATCCGCGGGCAAAAGCGCGAAGCGCGTCTTCGTGCCAGAGACCCGCGGACCCATCTCTTGAGCGATGGATGGCCGGGTCAAGCCCGGCCATGACGAGAATGAAGGGAAACGCGTCAAGCCGCCTTGGCCAGCGTGGCCTTGGTCTCGGCGAAGGCCCAGTCGATCCACTGCGTGAGCAGGGCGACATCGCTGGCCTCGACGGTGGCGCCGCACCAGATGCGCAGGCCGGCCGGGGCATCGCGGTAATAGGCGAAGTCGTAGCCCGCGCCTTCCTTCTCGATCAGCGCCACCAGCTTCTTGCTGAACTCGGCCTGGGCGTCGTCGGACAGCGAGGTGATCGCCGGATCGGTGAACCTCAGGCACACCGACGTGTTCGACCGGATCGATGCATCCCTGGCCAGGAAATCGATCCACGGCGTCTTCGCCTTCCAGTCGGCCAGTACCTTGGTGTTGGCGTCGGCGCGCGCGATCAGCGCCTTGAGACCGCCGATCGACTTGGCCCAGTTCAGCGCGTCGAGATAATCCTCGACGCAGAGCATCGACGGCGTGTTGATGGTCTCGCCGACGAAGATGCCCTCGTTGATCTTGCCGCCCTTGGTCATGCGGAAGATCTTGGGCAGCGGCCAGGCCGGCTTGTAGGTCTCGAGCCGCTCCACCGCGCGCGGGCTGAGGATCAGCATGCCATGCGCGGCCTCGCCGCCCAGCGCCTTCTGCCAGGAGAAGGTGACGACATCGAGCTTGGCCCAGTCGAGGGGTTGCGCGAATGCGGCCGACGTCGCGTCGCAGATCGTCAGGCCCTTGCGATCGGCCTTGATCCAGTCGGCGTTCGGCACGCGCACGCCGGAGGTGGTGCCGTTCCAGGTGAAGACGATGTCGGTGTCGGAATCGACCTTGGAAAGGTCGGGAATCTCACCATACGCCGCGTTGAGCTTGGTGACGTCCTTGAGCTTCAGTTCCTTGACGATGTCGCTGACCCAGCCCTCGCCGAAGGATTCCCAGGCGAGCGTGGTGACGGGCCGCGCGCCGAGCAGCGACCACAGTGCCATCTCGACCGCGCCCGTGTCGGAGGCCGGCACGATACCGATGCGGTAATCGGCGGGCACCTCGAGCACCTCGCGCGTCAGATCGATCGCGAGCTTGAGCTTGGTCTTGCCGACCTTCGCGCGATGCGAACGGCCGAGCGCTGCGTCCTTGAGATTTTGGGCGTTCCAGCCGGGGCGCTTGGCGCAGGGGCCGGAGGAGAAATGCGGCACGACGGGCCGCGAAGCGGGCTTCGCTACGGTCATGATCTATCCTTCCAGATAGTAAGCCTCCCGTTGGGGGGAGGTGTCCCGCCGCGGCTGATACGGGAATCGCCCGAACTCGTCAAGGAAGTTCCGGCGTCTCACGCTGGCGTGAAGGCTGATCCGGTACGGTGTCGGGCGACTCGACGACCTCGAGCGCGTTCAGCAAGTCCGTGGCCTCGCTGATCAATTGCAGGGCGCGGCGTCGGCTGCCGACCTTCAAAATGGATTTGTCATGGGCCTGCACGACATAGTCGTTGCCGACCTTGATGATGGAATAGCTTGGCATCGAAATCCCCGAACCAACCGAGCCCGGTTTCAGATGCCCCCGTAGCACCCTTCGTTCCTGCGTCCACATGAACGACGCGTGGTTAGTTTACCGACGCTTAACGCGAAGCAATGTGCCTCGCGGATTCGCTGAAGCGGCAATGGCCGCCAGCCAAGCAGGATGAACACGCTCCGAGCTGCGTCAAAAGCGGACAGTCATTCCGACATGGCTCGCGGCGAATCCCAATCGCTTGTAGAAGCGCTGCGCATCGGTGCGGCTCTGGTGCGTCAGCAGTTCGACGAGGATGCAGCCACGCGCCTTCGCTTCCGTGACCGCCCATTGCACCAATTGTTCGCCGATGCCGCGGCTGCGGCAATCGGATGCGACACGCACGTCCTCGAGCAGACCGCGGATGCCGCCCTGCGAACTGATGCCGGGCAGGATCGCCAGTTGCAGGCAGCCGACCACCCTGCCCTCGCTCTCCGCCACCACCAGCGTGAGGTTCGGGTCGCGCTGCACCCGCTCGAACGCCTCGTAATAGACCGCCGGCAGGGGATCCTCGAGCCGCTCACGCGCGCGGCCGAGATGATCGTCGGCGAGCATCGCGATCATGACGGGAACATCGTCGCGGCGGGCGGGCCGGATCGAGACGGCGGCATTCATGTTCGGGGACTCCAGGTTTCAGCGGGCGGGCGGAAGGCCGAGGCCGGCTTCGGCCTCGCCGATCCAGCGCCGAAGCGCGGCAAAGCGGCCGAGATCGAAACCACCCTCATGCGCCACGCGGGTATAGGCCAGCAGCGAGACGTCGGCGAGCGACAGCGTCTCGCCGGCAAGGAAGCGGTGCGCCGCCAGATGCTGCTCCATGCGCTCGAGCGCCGCATAGCCGCGCCGGACCTTGTCGGGGTCGAGTTCCGAGGCATCCTTGCCGAGATAGACCAGCTGGAAGCGGCACACCGCGATATAGGGTTCGTGGCTGTACTGTTCCCAGAACAGCCATTCATCCATCTTGGCCGCGGCAAAGGCGTCGCGCGGAATCAGCGCGCTGTCGCGAGCGAGATAGCGGATGATGGCATTGGACTGCGCCAGCGTGCGGCCGTCGTCGAAGGCGATCGTCGGCACCTGGCCGGCGCCGTTCATGGCGAGGAATTGCGGCGTGCGCGTCTCGCCCTTGCGGGTGTCGACCTCGGTCCATCGGTAAGGCAGCGCGAGGCTGTCGCAGACCCACTTCACCTTCAGACAATTGCCGGAATTGCTGTCGCCGTAGATCGTGATCACTGCCGCCTCCTGTTGAGACGACAGAGCATCAGGGCCGCGTTGCCCTGTCAATCGGCGCCATGCGCGTTTCTCAGAACTTGTAGCCGAGCCCGGCGCGCACGGTATTGATGCTGGTGTCGATGTCGGACGTCACGCGCTGGTATTCGTATTCGGCGCGGAAGAACAGGCCGCCGACCAGCATGGCATCGACGCCAATGCCGCCCGAATAGCCGTAGACCAGCTTGCTCTTGGTGGCGAAGGTCGTCGCCGGCCGTACCGAATCGGGCGAGGCCGACGCGTAGCGATCAACGGTCTGATAGCCGGCTCCGCCGCCGATGAACGCATAGGGCAGGAAGCAGCCCCAGGCATAACCGGCGCGGGCGCGCAGCGATCCGAAGTCGGAGATGCCGACGACCGCCGAGGACGACGTGGTGGCGATCAGCGCGTTGGCGTTGCTGAATGTCTGTCCGGCCGAGTTCGTGGTCGACTTGAATCCGCCGTGGATGTAGTTGGCCTCGATGCCCATCACGACATCGTCCCATTGGCCATTGTAGCCCGCGAAGACGCCATAGCCTCCGCTGTTGCTGTGCGCCGCTGCGAGAGGCTGCCAGTTGTAGGCCGGGCCGGGTGAAATGAAGGTCGACTGCAGGTCGCTGTTGGCGCTGGAGGAGATCTTCGAGGTGATGGTGCCGTAGTCGCCCTGGCCGCCGACGTAATAGCCCTGCCAGTTGACCTGGGCGCTGCTCAATCCCTCGGAGACGCTGCCGCGCAGGATCGGCAGGTCGGGCATGTCGGCAGCCTGCGCCGCGGACACCGTCGCCCCCATCACAGCCGCCAGGATCAGCCTACGCATCGCAACGCTCCATCGAACTCGAACTGTTGCGCCGATCATGCCCCGTTAACCTTAACCAATGGTTGCACGGACGGCCCGCGCCGCCGCAAAGCCATGAAAAATACGCAAAGCAAAACGGCGCGGGATGCTCCCGCGCCGTTCAGAAAGATTAACCGATCAGGTCGGTCGATCAGCCCTTGGTAATCAACGGCGGCGGCGCGTAGGCCGGCGGGCTGTTGATGTCCCAGCGCACGCCGAGCTTGACGTCGTGCGAGGTGATGTCCTTGACCTTGATCGAGCTCGTGCCCGAGATGCTGTTGTCGTAGGCGCGGTAATTGCCGGGCGAGGCATCGCCGAGGTTCATGTAGCTGTAGGCCAGTTCGACCGTGAAGCCCGGGTTGACCTTGTAGGCGAGACCGGCATGGGCGGCCCAGGCGAAATTCCACTTCCCGTTGTCGGCGAAGTAGGTGACGCTGTTCGACAGCACGCCGTTGGTGATGCGCGTACCGTCGTCGCGGAAGCCGCTGAGCTTGTTGTAGGAACCGCCGACACCGGCGCCGATGAACGGGGTGATGCACCACCAGGTGCCGAGATCGACATAGGCGTTGGCCATCACGACCCACTCGGACTTGCTGCCGTAATAGTCGTTGGCGAGATAGTCGGTGGCGCCGAGCGTGACGTTGTCCGAACCGTGCATGTTGGCCTTGCCGCGATACTGGCCGATCAGGTCGGTGCGGAACCAGCTGTTGAAGCGGTAGCCGACGCCGAGGTCGAACAGCGGCGAGGAGTCGAAGCCGAGACCCACGGTCTGGGTGGGGAACTGCTGTGCGGTGGTGCTGTCGATGCGCTTGGCGCTCTGGTTGGTCATGCCGACGTCGCCGCGCAGATACCAGCCGCCGAAATCGGCAGGCGGAGCGGGCGGCGCGTACATCGGAGGGGGAGCGGCGATCGGCATGTCGGCGGCGAACGCCATCGACGAGATCAGGGTTGCCGCACCCGCGGCAAGGAGAGACTTAACGCTACGCATTGGCTTCTTCCTTATGGCCGGTGAGGCAAAATGCAGATGCCTCACGTTCTGGAAACTCACGAGCCGACCATCGCACCAAATGTTTAAGCGCCACTTAACCCTAATTTTTAAGGTTGATTTTTTCTCACCGCACACGCGAACGCGGCAGAAGCGTTGCAAAAATGCAGCGCATGCGCCGCATTTGCTAACGAATGATGAAGCCGCATCGCGGCAGGAGAGGATGCGTTAACGCGCGTGGCGCGGCAGCTTCGGCAGGAAGATCGCGAGCAGTCCGAGCGCCGGCAGGAAGGCGCAGAGCTGGTAGACGAACGCGATCGAGGTGTGATCGGCGAGCTTGCCGAGCACGGCCGCGCCGAGTCCGCCGATGCCGAAGGCGACGCCGAAGAACACGCCGGAGATCATGCCGAAGCGATGCGGCACCAGTTCCTGCGCGAACACGATGATCGAGGACGTCGTCGAGGAGATGATGAGGCCGACGATCACGCTGAGCACCGCGCTGCCGGCGAGCCCGGCATAGGGCAGCGCCAGCGTGAACGGCAGCGCGCCCAGGATCGAGATCCAGATCACGATCTTGCGGCCGAAGCGATCGCCGAGGGGGCCGCCGAGAAACGCACCGACCGCGTTGGCGGCCAGGAACATGAAGAGATAGATCTGCGCGGTCTGCGTCGACACGCCGAAGCGATCGATCAGATAGAAGATGTAGAAGCTCGACAGGCTGGAGACGTAGAGCTGCTTGGAGAACAGCAGCGCGACCAGCACGAGCAGCGCGAACACGACCCGCCGCGACCCCGGCGCGTCGGGATGAGCCTCGACCCGCGCCGTGGTCTTCGCCTTGATCTGCGGTGCGTACCAGCGGCCGATGCGCCAGAGGATGACGATCGCAAGGAATGCGATCGAGGAAAACCAGGCGATGCTGCCCTGCCCGAACGGCACCACGATCAGCGCGGCCAGCACCGGCCCCATCGAGGTGCCGAAACTGCCGCCGAGCTGGAACACCGATTGCGCAAAGCCGTAGCGGCCGCCGGAGGCGAGCCGTGCGATGCGCGCGGATTCCGGGTGGAACACCGCCGAGCCGAGCCCGACCAGCGCGGCGGCAACGAGAATGACGAGGTATTGGTGCGCGGCGCTGAGCAGCAGAAGGCCGAAGAAGGTCGAGGCCATGCCGATCGCCAGCGAATAGGGCTGCGCCTTCCTGTCGGTGTAGTGGCCGACCACCGGCTGCAGCAGCGAGGCCGTGAACTGGAAGGCCAGCGTGATCATGCCGATCTGCGCGAAGTCGAGCGCATAGGTGTCCTTCAGGATCGGATACACCGAGGCGATCAGCGACTGCATGGTGTCGTTGAGGAAGTGCGAGACGCTGATGCCGGCAAGCACGACATAGGCCGGCCCCGCGGCTTTGGCGGCGGCAGGGGCAACGTCGCTGACGACCACGGGCTCGGTCAGCGTTCCCTCTGAGACGATGACGGTCTTGTTCATTGGAGCATCCCGGCGCGGCGAACGGCCGCGACCTGCTGGGTACGATGATAGCAGCGGGGGAACCACCGCCAATCGTCGATGGCTGGAATGCGAGAGCGTTCTCGTTGCTTACCCTCCCCTGGAGGGGGAGGGTCGATCGCGCGGAGCGCGAGCGGGGTGGGGTGATCTCTCCACATGGGCACTGTTGGAGGTGGGGAGACCGTCACCCCACCCCGTCTCACATTTTCGCTGCGCTCAATGTGAGCCGACCCACGGGCGAGCTGCGCTCGTCCCGGACCCCTCCAGGGGAGGGTAAGAAAGAGATCAGGCCGCGGCCTGGCCCAGCGCCGAGACGATGGTGTCCACGACGTCCTCGACGAGGATGCGGTCCTCGCCCTCGCCCATGACGCGGATCACCGGCTCGGTGCCGGAGGAGCGGATCAGCAGGCGGCCGTGGCCGTTGAGGCGCTTCTCGCCGTCGGAGATCGCCGATTTGACGTCGGAATCATCGAGCGGCTTGCCGCCCTTGTGGCGGACATTCTTGAGGATCTGCGGCAGCGGATCGAAGCGGTGGCAGACCTCGGAGACCGGCCGGCGCAGCTTCTGCACCACCGCCAGCACCTGCAATGCGGCCACGAAGCCGTCGCCGGTGGTGGCGTAGTCGGACAGGATGATGTGGCCGGACTGCTCGCCGCCGAGATTGTAGCCGCCGCTCAGCATCTGCTCCAGCACGTAGCGATCGCCGACCGGCGTGCGGACGAGATCAAGCCCCTGCCCCTTCAGGAAGCGCTCGAGCCCGAGATTGGACATCACGGTGGCGACGATGCCGGGCCGCGACAGGCGGCCGTCTTCCTTCCAGCTCTGCGCGATCACCGCCAGCAGCTGGTCGCCGTCGACGACGTGGCCACGCTCGTCGACCAGGATGACGCGGTCGGCGTCGCCGTCGAGCGCGATGCCGATGTCGGCGCGCATCTCGCGCACCTTCCGCGACAGCGCTTCCGGCGAGGTCGAGCCGCAATCCTTGTTGATGTTGAAACCGTCGGGCTCGACGCCGATCGGCACAACGTCGGCACCCAGCTCCCACAGCGCTTCCGGCACGACCTTGTAGGCGGCGCCGTTGGCGCAGTCGATCACGACGCGCAGGCCGTCCAGCGAGAGATCGCGCGGCAGCGTGCGCTTGGCGAATTCGATGTAGCGATCATGCACGCCGTCGATGCGGCGAGCGCGGCCGAGGCTCGCACTCTGCGCGAGCCGCTTCTCGATAGGCTCGTCGAGCAGCAGCTCGATCTGCTTCTCGACGTCGTCCGACAGCTTGAAGCCCTGCGGTCCGAACAGCTTGATGCCGTTGTCCTCGAACAGATTGTGCGAGGCCGAGATCATCACGCCGAGATCGGCGCGCATCGACTTGGTCAGCATCGCGACCGCCGGCGTCGGCATCGGGCCGACCAGCAGCACGTCCATGCCGACCGAGGTGAAGCCGGCGACCATGGCGTATTCGATCATGTAACCGGACAGGCGCGTGTCCTTGCCGATCACGACCCGGTGGCGGTGGTCGCCACGCTGAAATGCGAGGCCCGCGGCCTGGCCGACCTTGAGCGCGAGCTCCGGCGTGATCAGTCCGTTGGCGCGGCCCCGAATCCCGTCCGTCCCGAAATATTTGCGGCTCATATCGTCCCCCACGCAACAACCAGGGTCCCCCAAGGACAACCTGCAGGTGCCAGGTCCGGCCCCGCATCCCTGATTTGCTGGGGTCTTATAATGCCATCGCGCCTAACTTGGGTTCAAAAAATATGATGAATCATTACGGAACCCAGGGCAGGACGGCAGCGGTAAACGCTTGTTAACGCTGCATTTCCCCGCGCCGGGCCTGCAATCTGGGGAACCGGCGCGCTAATCCTTGCGCCTGATATGGCCATCGCCGCGGCTCGGCGGCGGCTGGGTGACGTTGACGGGATCGGAGCCGGGGAAGGTCTCCTCCAGCCCTTCCTCGAGCGCGTCGTCGAGCCGCTGCTTCTCCCTGGCCTCGTCCTTTGTCGGTGCGTCGTGCGGCTTCGTCATGGCTCCGTCCTCTCAAACGATTTGGCTCAGCATCCAACCATGCTAGATGAGCCCGGAATCCCCTGATGCAAGACGGGCCGGGAAAACCTTCATGAAGCACATCACCTGTATCGACGATCTTCGCGCGCTGCATAAGCGGCGGGTGCCGAAGGCGTTCTTCGACTATTGCGACCGCGGCTCCTATGCCGAGGAGACGCTGCGCGCCAATCGCGAGGACATGCAGGGGATCAAATTCCGGCAGCGCATCCTTGTGGACGTGTCCAAGCGCGACACCTCGACCACGATCCTCGGCGAGCCCTCGACCATGCCGCTGATCCTCGCGCCGGTCGGCCTGCTCGGCATGCAGCATGGCGACGGCGAGATCCACGCCTGCCGCGCCGCGCAGGCCGCGGGCATCCCGTTCACGCAATCCACCATGTCGATCTGCTCGATCGAGGACATCGCCGCCAGCGTCGACAAGCCGTTCTGGTTCCAGCTCTACGTGATGAAGGACCGCGGCTTCATCAAGGACCTGGTGCAGCGCGCGATCGCGGCCAAGTGCAGCGCGCTGGTGCTGACGGTCGATCTGCAGGTGATCGGGCAGCGCCACGCCGACATCAAGAACGGCATGACCGTTCCGCCGGAATGGTCGTTGTCGAAGCTGTTCGATTTCGCCACCAAGCCGGCCTGGGTCTCGGGCGTGCTGCAGGGCAAGCGCCGCACCTTCGGCAACATCGCCGGCCATGTGAAGAACACCGAGGATCTCAACCGCCTTGCCGAGTGGACCGCCTCGCAGTTCGACACCTCGTTGAATTGGAAGGACGTGGAGTGGATCCGCAGCATCTGGCCGGGCAAGCTCGTCATCAAGGGCATCCTGGACGTCGAGGACGCCGAGGAAGCGGCGAAGACCGGCGCGCAGGCGCTGGTGGTCTCGAACCATGGCGGCCGCCAGCTCGACGGCGCGCCGTCCTCGATCGAGGTGCTGCCGGAGATCGCCGAGGCGGTCGGTGACCGTATGGAGATCATGTTCGACGGCGGCATCCGCTCCGGCCAGGACGTGATGCGCGCGCTCGCGCTCGGCGCCAAGTCCTGCATGATCGGCCGCGCCTATGCCTACGGCCTGGGTGCCGGCGGCCAGGCCGGCGTCGCCAAGGCGATCGACATCATCCAGAAGGAACTGCTGACGACGATGGGCCTGTGCGGCGTCAACCGGGTCGAGGAGATCGACGAGCACATCATCGCGGTGTGAGGTGCGCAACGCGGGGGCGGCAGAGCAAAGCGTGACCACCCTGCCAAGCGTGCCCACAAAGCCTGCAGCAGCAAATGACTGTCGTCCCGGCGCAGGCCAGGACCGATGACCACAAGAAGTGGTTTGGCGATGACGGGTTGCTTCCGGTCTTCGCGCGGTACGACGATCTTCAACCCGTCGATCGATCACGCTGTATGGGTCCCGGCCTTCGCCGGGACGACAGCGAGAATGTGCCTCACATCGGCGGCGTGACGCCGTCGCGGCCGACATTGACGCGGTTGGCTTCCAGCGTCCCGTCCTCCTTCTTCACGGCACTGAGGATGATCAGCTTGGCGCCCGGCTTGATCTCGGACTTGTCGGTGGCCACGAAGGTGACGATCGGCGTCTCCGGTGGCACCACGACTTTCTTCTCGCCGTCCTTGTACTTCACCGTGATGTTCTGGCCGTCGGTGCCCTTCACCGTCTGGGCGACGGTGGCGTTTGTCATGGTCGAATTGGCCCGGGCATCCCAGGGACGAAAGCCTTCGGCGGCGCCGCGCTGGTTCTCCGGGAAGATGTGCACGGCGATCGCCTTCTGGGTGCCGTCGGGCTCCGGCAGAGCGGTGACGCCGATATAGGATCCCTCCTTGATCTCCGACAGGGACGTCTTCACCACCGCGAACACCGAGGCGTTGTCGGTCATGCGGACCTTCACGTCGCTGCCCTCGCGGGTCTTGATGCCGAGGAGATTGCCGTCGACGCTCTCGATGGTGCCGCGAATGCGGGTGGTCGGCGCCGGCTGCGCGAGCGCGGATAACGACGACAGGGCCAGCATCGCGACGGCGATCAGCGGGCGTGTGAAAAGTGCACGTTGAGAAGGCATGAATGGCTCCGATTGTCCCCACGGAGGAGAAAACTCCGGACCGCCCGCCCTATTCTCTCAAGTCTTTGTGAGATCGGCCTCGACCAGCGCGCGCAACTCGGCGGTGACCTCGGGCCGGCGGCCGAACCACAATTCGAAGCCGCGGACCGCCTGGTGCAGCAGCATGCCGAGCCCGTCGGCGGTCTTCAGGCCGCGCCCGCGCGCGGCCGCCAGCAGCGGCGTCAGCAGCGGGACGTAGACGAGGTCGGCGACGACGGCGGTCTGCGGCAGCCGGCTGACATCCACCGCGAGCGCAGGCTGGCCCTTCATGCCGAGGGATGTGGTGTTCACGAGCAGGCCCGCGCGCGGCAGCACGGCGTCGACGCGATCCCAGGTCACGGGCTGCACGCGGGAGCCGAACTGCGTCGCGAGGGTCTCGGCGCGTGCGAGCGTCCGGTTGGAAAGATGCACACGCCGGATGCCGCGCTCCAGCAGACCGAACACGACCGCGCGCGAGGAACCGCCGGCGCCGAGCACGAGCGCATCCTCCGCCGCATCCCAGCCGCGCGCGCAGGCATCGAGATTGTTGATGAAGCCCTCGACGTCGGTGTTGGTCGCACGCAGCTCGCCGGCCTCGAACCACAGCGTGTTGGCGGCGCCGACGGCCTGCGCGCGTGCATCCGGTTTCGACAGCGCCAGCACGGCTTCCTTGTGCGGGATCGTGACATTGGCGCCGACGAAGCCGCGCAGCGACAGCCGCAGCACGAAATCACGTAGATCCTCCACCGGCACCGCCTCGATGACGTAGCCGCCATCGATGCCGAGCGTGCGCAGCCAGTAATGATGGATCAGCGGCGAGCGCGAATGCGCGGCCGGCCATCCGATCAGACAGGCTGCAGGAGCCTTGGTCACGGTCGTCCTCCCCGGAGATATCTGGAGCCGCGATCCATTTCGCGTCCCGCCGGCCCTGTCAAGGTCGGGACGACCGCTGCGCGATCGCCAGGATCGCGCTCACGGCGAGCGCCGTCCCGGCGGCGAACCAGATCGCGGCGAGGTTGATCTTCGCATAGGTGGCCGCCCCCGCCACCGAGCCCGTGACCAGCGCGGCCCACAGCAACAGGTTCGGCATCCAGTCCCAGCGCGGGCCGCCGCGCAGCGCGACCGCGAGCATCTGCCCGACCTTGACCAGCGCACCGGTGACATAGGTGAGGCCGAGGCCGGCGCCGCCGGCGATCTGGAACACCGCGTTCTCCAATCCCATCGCGAGCACGATCGCGGCAATCGCGGCCGCCGGCTGACCGTAGACATGACAGGTCCCGGCGACCGCGAGCAGCGCGGCTTCGATCAGGAGCAGCCAGGGCTGACGTTCGGCGCCGCCGCCGAGCACGACGAGGCTGCCGGCGGCCGCGCCAGTGACGAACAGCGCGATCAGGCCGAGCGCTTCGGCCGCCTGGCCAAACTGCAGTTCGGCCAGGCTGACGCCGAGCCGCGTCGAGTTCCCGCTCATGAAGGAGACGAACAGGCCGCCGAGATGGATAAAGCCGATGCCGTCGACATAGCCTGCGAGCGCACTGAGCGCACAGGCCAGCGCAATGTTCCGACGCGAATCCAGCATGCCCCACCATCAACGTGAGACGGCAGTGTCGGTCAAATCGGCCGGCTTGAGAAGGGCATCAAGCCTCGGCCGGCGCGGCGCCCTTGATGTCGGCGATGGCGCGCTCGACCGTCTGGCGGTAGCGCGCGCGTTTCGGGCTGACGCCGTGGGTGAGCAGCGCGCGGCGCACGGTGGGCGAGGCCCCGGTGATGAACAGGCGGATGCCCTGGCGCTGCGCCTTGGCCGCGACGCGCCCGAGCACGTTGGCGGCGGTGGAATCGAGGAACGGGACGGCTGCGAAATCGACCACCAGCGCCTTCCGCTGGTCGGCAATGCCGTCGAGCACGGCGCCGATCGCGGAGGCCGCCCCGAAGAAGAACGCGCCGGTGATGCGGTAGACCAGCACGTCGCGATCGACCGCGAGCGCGGAATCGTAGCGGACGCGATCGCCATTGCCGTCATCGGGACGATCGGCCGCGACCAGCGGCGCGCCCTCCTCGATCCCGGTCATCTCGGCCATGCGATGAATGAACAGCACGGCGCCGAGCGCGAAGCCGACCAGGATGCCCTCGGTGAGGTCGCGGAACACGGTCAGCAGGAAGGTGGCCAGCAGCACGACAGCATCACCCCAGGACGAGCGGATCAGCGTTGCGAATTCGTGCTTTTCGGCCATGGTCCAGGCGACCACGACCAGCACGGAAGCGAGCGCGGCCAGCGGGATGTAGCTCGCGAGCGGCGCGGCGATCAGCATGAACAGCAGCAGGAACACCGCATGCAGCATGCCGGCGAGCGGACCGCGCGCGCCGGCGCGGATATTGGTCGCGGTACGGGCGATCAGCCCGGTGACGCAGATGCCGCCGAACAGTGCCGAGCCGATATTGGCGACGCCTTGCGCCACCAGTTCGCAATTGGAGCGGTGGCGGCGTCCGGTCATGCCGTCGGCCACGACGGCCGACAACAGCGACTCGATCGCCGCGAGCAGCGCGAAGGCGATGGCATCCGGCAGCACGGCCTGCGCCTTCGCCAGCGAGAAGACCGGCAGCGCGGGCGACGGCAATTCGCGCGGAATGCCGCCGAAGCGCGAGCCGATGGTCTCGACCGGCAGCGACAGCACCGCGCTCGCGACGGCCGCGAGGGCGACCGCGATCAGGATGCCGGGCCAGGACGGACGCCAGCGCCGCAGGGCCGCGATGATGGCGACGCAGACGATCGAGACGCCGACCGCGGACGGGTTGACGGTATTGAGGCCGCCGGCGAGCGCGACCAGCTTCGGCACGAATTCGCTCGGCTCCTTCGCCGCCAGCGTGATGCCGGCGAGGTCGCGGAGCTGGCTGGCGAAGATGATCACGGCGATGCCGGCGGTGAAGCCGACCGTGACGGGATAGGGGATGAACTTGATGTAGGTGCCGATCCGAAGCAGGCCCGCGGCAACCAGCAACACGCCCGCCATCAGCGTCGCGAGAATGACGCCGTCGACGCCATGCCGCTCCACGGTTACGGCGACCAGCACGATGAACGCGCCGGCCGGACCGCCGATCTGGAAGCGGCTGCCGCCGAGCAGCGAGACGATGAAGCCGCCGACCACGGCGGTGTAGAGGCCGCGGTCCGGGGTCACGCCGGAGGCGATCGCGATCGCCATCGACAGCGGCAGCGCCACGATCGCGACCGTGAGGCCCGCGAACACGTCGGCGCGCAAATCGCCGAGGCCGTAACCTTCACGCCAGACGGTGACGAGTTTCGGCAGGTACAGTTCGGCAAAGGTCGGTTGACGAAGCCGATGCAGCTTGTCCGCGTGTTCGCCCGTGATGCTCATTTCAGCAAAGTGCTCCGCTGCCCACAACGCTCCGATGCATCGTGCGGCCGCGTGTTCGGCGCGACGGTGCGTGAATTCAGTTCGTTTCCGAGCACGATCCTCGCCGGATCATGCTCCCACCTTGCGCGGCGCCCCCGGCTCTTTCAGCCGGACGCCGCGTCCACCGCTGTCGCTGCGCGCCTGCTCGCCGATCAGCTCGACGCCGGCCCGCTCGAAGGCCTCGACCACCTTCATCAGGGTCTCGACCACGCCGCGCACGTTGCCGGTGGAGGCCTCCATCCGCTGGATGGTCGGCAGCGACACGCCGGCGAGCTCGGCCAGGGTTTTCTGGTCAATGCCGAGCAACGCGCGGGCTGCCCGCATCTGGAACGACGTGATCACCTTGGCCTCACGTATCAACAGTTATAAGTGATACAATTACCATATACAATGATGTAAAATACATCATTCTGAACCAAACGCAAGCGATCTGCAGCGAAGCAATCCCGAGTCTTTCCGCGGAGGGATTCTGGATTGCTTCGCTGCGCTCGCAAAGACGCGTGGAGAGGGCGCGGCGTCAATTCCCCGCTCCCCGCAAGAGCGGGGAGCGGGAGTGGGGGCGTTGTGGGTCCCTTACCGCCCGAAGCCGGTCACGCCGCGTGCTGGTGCGCGGCGATGATCTGGTCGGCAGCGCGGCCGGTGACTTCGGCCATGTGATCGAACTGGCGCGTGAAGCTGCCGGCGCCTGCGGTGGCGGAGCGGAGTTCGACGATGAGTTCGCCGATCTCGGCCTCCGGCATCATGGCACGGACGCAGTCCCAGCCGCTCCAGCCGTCGCGCGTGTCGAAGCCGAGGATCTGGCCGCGGCGCGCCGACAGGATCGCGTTGATCTTCGCGGTCGCATCGGTCGGACAGACGATCTCGACCATGTGGATCGGTTCCAGCAGCACCGGCTGGCATTGCGGCAGGCCTTCGTTGAGCCCGAGCCGCGCGGCCGTGCGGAACGCGAGGTCCGAGGAATCGACGCTGTGATAGGAGCCGTCCGTCAGCGTGACCTGCACATCGGTGACGGGGAAACCGAGCGGCCCGCGCGTGAGGCCGTCGATGATCCCTTCCTCCACCGCCGGGATGTAGTTGCGCGGCACCGCGCCGCCGACCACCTTCTCGGCGAATTTGAAGCCGCCGCCGCGCGGCAGCGGCCGGATGTCCAGCACGACATCGCCGAACTGGCCGTGGCCGCCGGACTGCTTCTTGTGCCGGCCGCGCTGGATGATCGGCTTGCGGATGGTCTCCTGATAGCCGATCGCCGGCGGATGCGAGATGAGCTTGACGCCGAAGCGGTCGCGCAGGCGTTCGCCGGCGACGCGCAGATGCATCTCGCCCTGCCCCCACAGCACGGTGTCGTGGGTCTGGGCGTTCTGCACGACGCCGAGCGAGGGATCCTCCTCATGCAGCCGCGCCATCGCCTGGCCGAGCTTGACGTCGTCCTTGCGGTCGGTGGCGGCGATCGAGATCGCGAGCACCGGCGGCGTCGGCGTGACGGCCGCCAGCGCGACGGGCGCGGTCTTGCCGCCTCCGATCGTATCGCCGGTCCTGATCGGATCGAGCTTGCCGAGCGCCACGGTGTCGCCGGCCTCGGCCGCTGCGCGCTTGCTGTCATAGGCGCCGTTGACGGCGAAGATGCCGGAGACGCGGCAGGCGGCTCCGGACGCCGATTGCAGCATCGCGCCATCGTCGAGGCGGCCGGCGAAGAGCCGCGTCAGCGACAGCTTGCCGCCATGCTGCGAATGCAGCGTCTTGAAGACGTAGCCGAGTGCGTCCTTGCCGCCGGTCATGCCGAGACGTTTCGCCGTCTCCGCGATGCCGGGAGCTTCGTGACGCAGCGCCTTCATCAGGCGCAGCACGCCGTTCTCACGCGCGGCCGAACCGAGCAGCACCGGACAGATCAGACCCTCGCGCAATTCGCGGGCGAGATCGTCGAACACCGCATCGCGCGGCGGCTGGATGTCTTCCAGCAGCTGCTCCATCAGCGCATCGTCATGATCGGCGAGCTTCTCCAGCATCGAGAAGCGGGCTTCCTTCTCGCGATCGAGATCACCGCCCTCGAGCGCGACCACTTCGGAGGCCTTGTGCTCGCGATAGATGAAGGCGCGCTCCAGCGCGAGATCGACGAAGCCTTCGATCAATTCGCCCTTCCAGATCGGGATCTGGCGCAGCACCAGCGGCACGCGCGAGGCGGGCTGCAAGGTCGCGAGCGTCTCGCGGATCCGCTTGCTGGCGCGGTCGATCTTGTTGAGAAACAGGAAACGCGGAATCTTCAGCTCTTCAAGTTCACGCAGGATGATCTGGAGCTGCGGCAGCTTCTTCTCGTCGGCCTCGCAGACGACGATCGCGGCATCGACCGCCGGCAGCGCAGCGCGCATGTCGTGCGCGAACTCGATGGAGCCGGGACAATCGAGGAACGTGTAGCTGTCGCCCATGAAGCTCGTGGTGGCGGCGGTCAGTCCCACCGTCATCCTGTGATGGCGGGCCTCCGGCGTGGCATCGCCGACGGAGGTGCCGGCATCGACGCTGCCGGCGCGCGGGATCGCTCCCATTCGCGCCAGGATCGCTTCGAGAAGTGTGGTTTTACCGCTCTGGAAAGGGCCCACCAGCGCAATGCACCGTGGACCCAAAGGTTTATTGATTGGGGGACTTCTGACGTCGTGTCCCATTTCGCCGCCTCCTTGGTGTGGAGCTCGGCCCATGATTGGGTCGGCAAACGCGAATGCTCTGCCCGTCCCCGAGATTTGGCAAGCGTCAAAAATCGCTGCGCTGCGTCGGTGTTCCACCTCTCCCGAAGGGAGAGGTCGGATCGCATCGGAAGATGCGATCCGGGTGAGGGGTTACAGTCTCACCGAATGCTGCGGCCCCTCACCCGGATTGAGCTCGACGATGCTTGGCATCGCCGAGCGCAATCCGACCTCTCCCCGCTGGGGAGAGGTAAAGAAGGAGCCTCGCGCGTATGTCTCAACGCCCGGGACGGAGTTCCAGGCTCTCGAGGCCGGCGGCAATGTTGAGGCCGACCTGGCCCTGCAGGCTGAGCGGCTGGAGCGCGATCGAATTGTTGGAGCCGCCGACCAGTACATTGCCTCCGAGACCGACGCCGACCGACGCGCTACCCTGTGCACCGGCGTAATTGCCGGCGAGGTCGCCGGGTCCGAGCCGGTTGACCGGGGCGAACACGCCCCAGGCGAGCGCGGTCTCCTGGGTGATGCCGATGTCGAGGCCGACCTTGCGGATCGTCGCGACATAGCGATCTTCGGGCCGGCCGTCGGCGCGCAACACGCAGCCGAGATTGGTGACGGAGCCGACGATGAAGCCGACGCTGGCGCCGCCGCGGCATTCCAGCACGCCGATCTGCACAAGGCCGCTCTGCGCGCTGGTGCTTGCGACGGACGCGACGAGGCTCGCAGCGGCAAGCCCGGCGAGGAGGAATGAGCGGCGCATGAAAATCTCCGGCGATGATATGAAGCGAGTTGAATCGCCAGGCAGGCGATGCGCGATGGTCTATGCCACAAGAGCCCTGAAGGTGCCAGATCGGGGACTGCAAAATGATGCGCGGCCGTCCCTTCTCCCCTTGTGGGAGAAGGTGGCGCGAAGCGCCGGATGAGGGGTTCTCTCCGCGAATTCAAATGAGAGTTAGACTCGGAGAGAGAGACCCCTCACCCGTCTCGCCGCTTCGCGGCGATCCACCCTCTCCCACAAGGGGAGAGGGTAACACCGCACTGTCACGACGGGCTTACCGCAGATTGCCGCAGAAGCGCTGGATGCGCTTGCAGGCGTCTTCGAGGTCCGACGTCTTGGTGGCGTAGGAGATGCGGAAGGCCGGGCCGAGACCGAAGGCCGACCCCTGCACCACCGCAACGCCCTCGGTCTCGAGCAGTTCGGTGACAAAGGCCTCGTCGTTGTCGATCACCTTGCCGGACGGCGCGGTCTTGCCGATCGTGCCGGCGCAGGACGGATAGACGTAGAAGGCGCCTTCCGGCCGCGGGCACTCGATGCCCTTGGCCTGGTTGAGCATGGAGACCACGAGGTCGCGGCGCTCCTTGAAGACCTTGTTGTTGGCGGGAATGAAATCCTGCGGACCATTCAGCGCTTCCACCGCCGCCCATTGCGCGATCGAGGACGGGTTGGAGGTCGACTGCGACTGGATCGTCGCCATGGCCTTGATCAGTTGCGCCGGACCGCCGGCATAGCCGATGCGCCAGCCGGTCATGCAATAGGCCTTGGACACGCCGTTCACGGTGAGCGTGCGGTCGAACAGCTTCGGCTCCACCTGCGCCGCCGTGGTGAATACGAAGTCGTCATAGACGAGGTGTTCGTACATGTCGTCGGTCATCAGCCAGACATGCGGATGCTTGAGCAGCACGTCGGTGAGCGCCTTGAGCTCGGACCTGGTGTAGGCCGCGCCGGTCGGGTTCGAGGGCGAGCACAGAATGACCCACTTGGTCTTCGGCGTGATCGCGCGCTCGAGCGCGTCGGGCTGCAGCTTGAAGCCATGCTCGGCGGTGCAGACGACAGGCACGGATTCGCCGCCGGCGAGCGCGACCATCTCGGGATAGCTGACCCAGTAGGGCGCGGGGATGATCACCTCGTCGCCCGGATTGATGGTCGCCATCAGCGCGTTGTAGAGCACCTGCTTGCCGCCGGTGCCGACGATGATCTGGTTCGGCTTGTAGGTGAGACCGTTCTCGCGCTGAAACTTGCCGATGATGGCTTCCTTCAATTCAGGAATGCCGTCGACCGCGGTGTACTTGGTCTTGCCCGCCTCGATGGCGTGGATCGCCGCCAGCTTGATGTTCGCGGGCGTGTCGAAGTCGGGCTCGCCGGCGCCGAGACCGATGACGTTGCGGCCCGCCGCTTTCAGCGCGCGCGCCTTGTCCGTGACCGCGATGGTCGCGGACGGCTTCACACGGTCGAGCGCAGCGGCAAGGAAGGACATCGTGATCTCCTGACAAGCGTCGTGAACCCTCTGGCCTCACGACTCCGATTGTGGGAATGGATCCACCCTAAAACGTGTGCCGTTGCACCGCAAGAAACTTCGGCCGATCTTGCGAAAGTTTAGCCGATCAGGAGAGGTTCAGGCTCTGATTTCCTGCAATTTTCGGCAAGTTTGCCTTGCAAACTCCTCATATCCAGCAAGGCTTGTCCTCGGAGCAATGTCCCGCATGCTGGAGCTTCCGCTTCGTCATGGCCGGCCTCGTCCCGGCCACCCGCGCCTTGCCACGCGGCACGGAGAATGTGGGTGCCCGGGACGGGCCCGGGCATGACGAAGTCCTGGCTTCATGTCGCCGTCCCCAACCAAATCACGCCGCTTCAGCGAAACGCGACGCGGTGGGACCGCGCGTTGACGCAAGCGTGATCTCACCCGCCGCGCCGCGCGACAATGATCTTTCCTCGCGCTGCAATGCGGTAGGCTTTTCGAGTTTTTCTATGGCGCGGGCCTTGCGGCGGATTCGCAACGGCATCATTGTTTAGCCGCGTTGCGGGGCAACAAGCGCCGCGTCCCGCCCTTACGGAATTGAAGCCGCAGAATGTACAAGCTCTATTCGATGCAGCGCTCCGGCAACAGCTACAAGGTTCGCCTTGCGCTGGCGCTGTTGAACGAACCCTATGAATCGATCGAGATCGACATTCTGCGCGGCGAGAGCCGCACGCCGGACTTTCTCGCCAAGAACCCGTCGGGCCAGGTGCCGTTGCTCGAGGTCGGCGACAACCGCTACCTTGCCGAGTCCAACGCCATCCTCTGGTACGTCGCCGTCGGCACGCCGCTCGCGCCGGAGAACCGCATCGATCGCGCCGACGCGCTGCAATGGATGTTCTTCGAACAGCACGCGCTGGAGCCGAATATCGGCGCCGCCTATTTCTGGCTGCTGCTGGTCAAGGGCGGACGCGATCTCCAGACCCATGCGCTGGAGGACTGGATGGAGCGCGGCTATGGCGCGCTCCAGGTGATGGAGAACCACCTCAAGACCAACAATTTCTTCGCGGCGCGCCAGCTCACGGTCGCCGATATCGCGCTGTACGGCTACACCCACCTCGCCGACCGCTGCGACTTCGATCTCCAGGCCTTCCCGGCGATCCGGGACTGGCTGAAGCGGGTCGAGGCCGCCCCCGGTTTCGTGGCGATGGACTGGCGGCCGGCGAATATCGAGGATCCGGCCAGCATCGCGGCCGGCGCCTGAATTGATCCACAGCCCCGCGAATAGCGGGCACAACGGCTGCGGATGCCGCAATCCGGCCATTTTCGGCATGGCCTTCGCCGCAATGTTGCCGGTTGAAACTGTGAAATTGTTCTGCGTCGCGGGTGATTCGCCCGCACGTGGAAGGATTTAGACCATGATTCGGGCGTCCGGCACGGCAGGGTTTCAAGGCCGTCCCGCTACCGTTGCGTCTTCCCGGCTCACCCATGCCGTGGCGGCCTCGCTCGCCATCGCAGCGCTGTCGGTGTGTCTGATCGTCACCCTCACGGTGCTGTCGACCAAGGCGACCATGGCGATGGGTCTGCCGGTCTGATCCCCGTCTCATCCTGGACCTGCCTTCACGGCGCCGCGTGGCGCGCGCCGACCGGACTTGCGACAGGACTTGCGACAGGACTTGCGACAGGACTTGCGACAGGACTTGCATGAAATCACCCGTCGTCGTCGTTGCCATTACCCTGGCTGCGGCCATCCTGGTCGCGGCATCGCTGTTGATTTTCACGGGCATGCGGAAGAGCGCGGGGACACTGACGCACACGCCTCTGCAGCAGCAGCAGCGAATGCGGCACGTCACCGCATGACTTGAGGCAGCACGGCTCCGACGCATCGCGCGATTGATCCGACGCGAGATCATCAACTATGAAGGACGCATCATCGTCATGTGTCCCGGAGTCGCCTCAATGTCCCAGCTGCCCCTCACCATCCGCGCCGTCACGCAGCAGGATTACGAGCGATGGCTGCCGCTCTGGGACGGCTACAACGCCTTCTACGGCCGCTCGGGTCCGACCGCGCTCGCCCCCGAGATCACGCGCATGACGTGGCAGCGTTTCTTCGACGCCTATGAGCCCGTGCATGCGCTGGTCGCCGAGAGCGAGGGACGCCTGCTCGGACTGACGCATTACCTGTTCCACCGCAGCACCACGGCGATCGAGCCGTCCTGCTATCTGCAGGACCTGTTCACGCTGGAGGCCGCGCGCGGCAAGGGCGTCGCCTCGGCGCTGATCCACGGCGTCTACGAGCGCGCGACGGAAGCGGGATCGCCGCGCGTCTACTGGCAGACGCACGAGACCAATGTCACGGCGCAGAAACTGTACGACAAGGTCGCCGAGCGCTCCGGCTTCATCGTCTATCGCAAGGTCTTCTGAAGCCGGCAACGGCCTGTGGATAAGCCCCGATGTCACCGGCGCGTAACATGCCGGGGTTAGGTTACGGCTGCGTCTGATCAGGCCCCCGTCACCGATCAAGCGCCCCAAAGCGGTCCCCGTCAGTCGCCGCGTCTGACTGGGGCCGCATTTTTTTGCGCCTCGCCGCCAGCATGGCAGCAGCGCAAGGCGATCGCTTGCCGCTGCGATGCACGCTGGGCCACAATGTTTCCCGTTGTTCTCCTGACGGGACCCCTCATGGACATTCGCAATCTCGGCGCCTCCGGCCTTCGCGTTTCCGCGGTCGGCCTCGGCTGCAACAATTTCGGCCAGCGCACCGATCTGGAGACCTCGCGCAAGGTGATCCACCGCGCGCTCGATCTCGGCATCACGCTGTTCGACACCGCCGACATCTATTCCAACATGGGCGGCTCGGAGACCGTGCTCGGCGCGGTGCTCGGCGATCGCCGGAAGGACATCGTGCTGGCGACGAAATATGCCAAGCCGATGGCCGAAGACGGCACCAAGCAGGGCGCCTCGCGCCGCTACATCATGTCGGCGGTGGAAGCCAGCCTGAAGCGGCTGAAGACCGACTACATCGATCTCTACCAGCAGCACGATTACGACCCGCTGACGCCGATCGAGGAGAGCCTGCGCGCGCTCGACGATCTCGTCCGCCAGGGCAAGGTCCGCTACATCGGCAATTCGAACTTTCCGGCCTGGCGGATCGCGGAAGCGGAACATGTCGCGCGCGCGATGAATGTCAGCCGCTTCGTCTCGTGCCAGGACGAATATTCGCTGCTGGTACGCGACATCGAGAAGGACTTGCTGCCGGCGGCAACCGAATACAAGCTCGGCCTCTTGCCGTTCTTCCCGCTCGCAAGCGGCCTTCTGACCGGCAAGTACCGCAAGGGCGAAGCCGCACCGGCCGATACCCGCTTCGGCCAGACGCCGCGGCTGCGCGACCGCTATGTCACGCCGCGCAACGAGGCGATCGTCGAGAAGCTCCAGGACTTCGCGCGGGCGCGCGGGCACAGCATGCTCGAACTCGCCTTCTCCTGGCTCGCCGCGCGCCCGCATGTATCGAGCGTGATCGCGGGTGCGACCCGCGTCGAGCAGATCGAGCAGAACGTCAAGGCGATCGCCTGGAAGCTCAGCGCGGAGGAGATGGCCGAGATCGACAGGATCACGCTGGGTTGAGCCCGGCGGCGCGCTACTTCGCGCCGCCCACGGTCTGGATCACCTCGAAGCCCTCGAACTGCGGATGCCCGAGATAGGTCGGCTTGGTGTCGCCGGCGCGCGCATGCGCCGCGCGAAACGCCTCGGATTTGGTCCAGGCCTCGAACGCGGCGTGGCTCGCCCAGATGGTGTGCGAGGCATACAGCGTGTGGTCCTCGGCTTCCGGCCCGCGCAGCAGATGGAATTCGACGAAGCCCGGCACCTTGTCGAGATGGGTGTCGCGGGTCAGCCAGACCTGCTCGAAGGCAGCCTCGGAGCCCCTGGCGACACGGAAGCGGTTCATGGCGATATACATGGGTGGTTTCTCCTGACGGTTCGCCAATCATGTCGTCATTCCGGGATGCGCCGCAAGGCGCAGGCAAGAATGACGGCGATGGTCGGTTATCCGACCAGCCCCTTCATCGGTCGCGCGGCGGCGCTGTCGGGGAACACCGTCTCGGCCAGCACGCGATCGGACAGGCCGAACTGGCCCTGCAGCACGCCCTTGATCACGGCGCGCAGATCGGTGGTCGGCTTCAGGTCGCGGCCCTCGTGGAGATTGGCGGGCTTGAGGCCGGGCCAGTCGGAGATGACGCGGCCGCCCTTCACCGCGCCGCCGGCCAGCAGCGCGACCGTCGCCGTGCCGTGATCGGTGCCGTCGGTGCCGTTGATGCGCGCGGTGCGGCCGAACTCGGTGGCGACGATGACGACGGTGTCGCGCCAGCGATCGCCGAGACCACTTTCGAATTCGGCGAACGCGCCGTCGAGGCCGCCGAGCAGGAAGGCGAGACGCCCGACGGGGCCCCCCTCATTGGCATGCGTGTCCCAGCCGTCGAAGGCGAGCGCGGCGATGCGCGGGCCGTCATCGGCGGCCATCAGCTTCGCGGCACCGCGCGCCACCTGCCGCATCTGCGCGACCTGGTTGCCCGGCTTCGGCTTCATGTCGTCGCCGCTGGCGAGCTTGTCGAGCTGCAGGCCTTGCGACAGCGCCGCAGCCAGCGCGGGATCACGGTGACGATAGAGATCGACGAGCCGCATCGCGGTGTCGTCGTCGGCCTGCGGCAGCGCCACCGGCGCCCAGCCGACGGTCGGTGCATTGCCGCGCAACACCAGGGGCGTGGTGGGTCCGATCGCGAGGCCGCTGGAGACGCGCTCACCGCGCGGCAGCGATTCCAGCGCGCGGTTGAGCCATCCGGACTGCACGCGGCCGGGACCGGCATAGCCGCTCTCGAGCACGTCCTGGCCGTCGAAATGCGAGCGATCACGATAGGGCGTCGCCACCGCATGGATCACCGCGGCCTGCATGTTGCGATACATTCGCGCGAATTCCGGCATCGACGGATGCAGCGCGAAGAACGCATCGAGCATGATCGCGGGATGCGCGCCGTCGGCGGCGAGTGCGATCGCGCCGTGCAGGCCGGCATAGTCGGGATCGCCGACGGGTGCGACGGTGGAGAGCCCGTCGAGCGCGCCGCGCAGGATCACCACGACGAGGCGCGGATCGCGGCCGTCGGCGGCGCGGGCGAATTTCGGCAGATAGGCCCAGGCGGCGAAGGAGGCGCCGCCGAGCAGGAGGCCGCGCCGCGAGGTGAGGAGCCGGTTCTCGACGCAATCGATCATCATCATCTCCTCTGCATTTCCGGCGACATCAGGAGCAGCGCGAGCGCCTGCTGCCGCGATTCCGCGCGCTCGATGGTCCGGCGCGTTTCGGTCGAGGCGGCGTCGGCCGCGGCGAACTCCAGAAGGTCGAGCGGATCGATGTTGGGCCCGAGCCGGGCGCCCAGTTGCGCCGCGATGTCGAGGCGGAGCTTGAGTCCCTCAGGCGCGGCCCAGGCGGCGGCCGTGTCCGGAAAACCATTGGGACCGGCCGGCGACCACAGCGGCTGGCCGAGCAGGTTGAGGCTGTTGAGATAGGCCCCGGGATCTTCCGGCACGCGGGCCAGCAGGCGGCCGCTTGCGACCAGGAACTCGTAGGGCGAGCGCATCTTGGTCAGCGGCGCCTGCCAGGCTTCGTCGGACTCGACCAGCGCGGTCGCGAGCGCCCTGAGGTCGCCGTCGGTCCTGACGAAGACGTCGCGCAGCCGCGCCACCAGCGCCGGCGGCGGATCGTCCGCGACGAAATGCCGGACGAACTTGGTGGCGATGAAATTCGCCGTCGCCGGATGGCGCGCGATGTCGGCGAGCGCGGCCTCGCCCTGGGCAAGGCCGGTCGGCTCGTAGGTCCTGCCGAGCAGCATCTGCGGTCCGGGCTGATGCGCGTTGGCATTGAACACGAAGGCGCCGGGCGCCCCCAGCTGGCCCTGCCGCCCGCCGAAGGTCCAGCCGGTGATGATGCGGGCCAGCGAGGTGACGTCCTCCTGGGTGTAGCCGCCGCCGACGCCGAGCGTATGCAGCTCCATGATCTCGCGCGCAAGATTTTCGTTCAGGCCGCGCTTGCGGTTCTGGCCGGCGCGCGAGTCCGGCCCGAGCGATTGCTGGTTGTCGAGAAAGAACAGCATCGCCGGATGCTGCTCGACCGCCTTCAGCATGTCGGCGAAGCGGCCGAGCACATGCGGGCGGATCGCCTCGCGCTCGAACGAACCCGCCCAGATCCGCGCCAGTTCGCCCTTGCTGGCGGAGATGCAGAAATGGTTGGACCAGAACACGACGAGACGCTCGGTGAAGCCGCATTCGGCCAGCGTCGCGCGCTGCAGCCGCGCCAGTGCCTCGGCGCGAAACGTCTTCTGGATGACGTTGAGCGGTTGCGGTGCGGGCTTGGCAGCCGGCGGCGCGGCCGGGTTCGGCTGCATCGTGTCCGGTTTCGCCATGGAGTCCGCCGGCTTGGAGTCCGCTGGCTTGGTCTCCGCCATCGAACCGGCGATATCGGTCGCGGCCGCATTGAGAGACAGGTTGCGACGCGGAGCAGGCCTCTGTTCCGCCGGCGGCGGCTCGGTCGGCGCGCCGGCCTTCGCAGTCTCCCTGGCGGCCGCTTCGCGGGCCTGCTTGACCTCATCCTGATAGGCGAACACGGCCTGACCGAGTTGCGGCGTCGTCTGCAGGCCCGGCGCCTCCAGCAGCACGCCATTGGGCCGCGCGAGTTCCGCCTTCACGAAGCCGCGAGGATCGGACGCGGCATTGACGAGATCGCCTGAGGCGCCGCCGCGGGCGCCGAAGCCGAACCGGTTGAGCGCCACAAGAGCGGCATGAGAATCGCGGGCCATCCATTCGTCCTTCGCGCCCTGCGAGGCGCTTTGCGAGTCCGTGCGCGGGGCCTAATATAAAAGGAGCGGGAGATGAACCCGACATGAAAATGACGGCGAAGCTTGGACGTAGATCATGACAAATCCGCAAGATTTGCCTGAGCAGCCAGCGCAGCCACGCCGCCTCGCCTGCTCCCGCTGCGGCACCGTGTTCGGCTGCGACCTCTCCGGCCAATGCTGGTGCGCGGAGGAGACGGCGAAGCTGCCGATGCCGGTCAAGGGCGAGGATTGCTTGTGCCGGGACTGCCTGCGCAAGGCCGCCGCGGAGGCGCGTCGCCCGGATGGAGCGCAAGCGTAATCCGGGATTGGCTTCGCGGACGCCGTCCCCGGATGTCGCTTGCGCTCCATCCGGGCTACGACGCTAGACGGGATGTCCCGGCGATTGCCTGGCCATGCCGCCGAACGCATCGAGCAGTTTCTCGCGCCAGGCGTAGACCGGATCGTCCGCCTCCAGCAGCTTGAACGGGCTCGTCACGCGCGCCCATTGGAAGCCGCCGAACACGATGTAGTCGGCATAGTTCGGCGCGGCGCCGCCGAGATAAGGCTGCGTCTTCAGGGTCTGGCGCATCACCTCCAGCGATTTGCGGAAGGCGACCACGCCGGCATCGCGGCCCGCCATGATGTCCTCGAGCGTCTTGCCGCCGAAGCGCGCCTCGCGCGACTTGCGGAAATAGGCGGCGTCGACCTCGGCGAGGTTCTTCGGGATGTCGGCGATGATCAGCGGGAAGATGCCGCCGACGATGGCCATGTCGCCCCATGCATTGATCATGCGCGCCATGGCGCGGCCGCCCTCGCCGCCGAACAGCGACGCGCGATCGGGAAAATGGTCCTCGAGATGGTTCGCGATGGTCCAGGAATCGACCACGGGCTTGCCGTCGTGCAACAGCACCGGGACCTTCTCCGAGCCGTGCGGCGCCAGCGCGCTCTTCTCGGTGAAGCGCCAGGGCAGCGTCTCCGCCGTCAGCCCCTTGTGCGCCAGCGCCATCCGCGTGCGCCAGCAGAACGGGCTGAAGGGACGCGCGGCGTCGGTACCGACGAGTTCGTAGAGCTGGAGTGACAAAGGCGCCTCCCTTCACTCCGTCATTGCGAGGAGCTCTTGCGACGAAGCAATCCAGATTGCCGCCGCGCACGCATTCTGGATTGCTTCGCTTGCGCTCGCAATGACATTGTTGCGCCGGGAGCGCTCTGCTCCTGGCGCCCGTGAGCTCGCAGGAACGTCTGTCCGCCATCCGTCACAGCGATCACGAGCCCGACACCGGCGATGGTCTCGCGCGCCACATAGCCCTGCTCCGCGGCGTCCTCCCAGATGGTGAGACGCGGGCACGAGCTCTTCCAGGTCGCGATCACCTCGGCATAAGCGCGCGGCTCGCGCGCGATCCATTCGACGAAATCCAGCACCAGCGGATCGGCAGACTCCTTCATGGCAAGCCTCCTCTGTCGAAGGCGGCCATGACCGGTGCGCGCAGCAGCAGCCAGCCGCCATGGGCGATGTAGTAGCAGGCGATGGTGGTGATCAGCCGGTTCGACCACGCGATGAACTGCTGGTCGGTCATGGCCTCGAGGATGCGCCGCGCCAGCGTGGTGCCGAGCATCGAGGCCAGGATCGCGACGAGGGCGAGCACCGGATCCAGGCTCGCGGCCTGGTCGATGATGCCGCCGAAATAGATCAGCTTGGTGAAATGGCTGACGAGCTGGCACATCGCTTTGGTCGCCACCTTCTCGCGCCGGCCGAAATCGCCGCCCAGGAAGAATGTGTCGAGCAGCGGGCCGGAAACACCGGTCATCAGCATCAGGCCCATGCAGACGGTGCCGTAGACAGTCCCCTGCGCGAGACTGTCGGGATTGGGTTTGACGTTGGCGGGCAATAGCCGCGCCATGAACGGGGTGATGCCGAGCAGCAGCAGCGCCATCGGCTTGTCCGGCACGTAGCGGGTGAGCGACCAGGCCGCCAGAGCGATGGTGGCTCCGACCATGTAGTTCGCGACCGGGCGCCAGCGGATATGCGCCCGCCACAGGAAGGCGCGCCAGCCGTTCGAGGCCATCTGCGTGATCGCATGCAGCACCATCGCGGTCGGCAGCGGCATCAGCGCCAGCAGCACGCCGATCAGGATCAGCCCGCCCGCCATGCCGAACAGGCCGGACAGGAAGGCGGTCGCCACCATCAGCAATCCAAGGGCCGCGATCATGAGGGGCGTCACGTGGGGATCTCCGGTGGCGTGTAAGGGACGCAGACTGTTTCGCCCCCTCGCCCCGCTTGCGGGGAGAGGGTGGGGTGAGGGGAAGTCTCCACGGGGACGGCAGCAGTTGGACTCGCGGAGAGTCCCCTCACCCGGAATCCAAGAAGGACCGCCGCGCCTCCCGGCAAACCAGCATGAATGCCTCCAATATTTCTGCCTTCCTTGCCCCTTCTTCGCAAACGGAGTTATCTTGGCCTGGCATCAGCTTTCCTGAGGGTGATCGATTTGCGGCGGCTGCTGTTTCTCAACGGCATCAAGGCGTTCGAGGCGGCGGCGCGGACCGGCAGCTTTGCCGCGGCCGGCAGCGAACTCAGCGTGTCGGCGGCCGCCGTCAGCCGCATGGTGCATCTGCTCGAGGATCGGCTCGGCGTCGCGCTGTTCGAACGCAAGGCCAATCGCCTCGTGCCGACGCCGGCGGGCCGCGCCTATCAGAGCGGGCTGACGCCGATCTTCGATGCGCTGGCGAGCCTGACCGCGCAGGTGACGGCGCCTTCAGGCGTGCGCGTCCTCACCATCGGCGTCGGGCACACCTTCGCGATGCGCTGGCTGATCCCGCGGCTGTCGGAGTTTCGCAGCGAGGAGCCCGACATCGAGGTGCGCTTCACCACCGGCGGCGCCGCGGTGCCGTTCGGCGAGGACTGGAACTGCGGCATCAAGCTCGGCACCGGCGACTGGCCGGGCCTCGTCGCCGAGCCGCTGTTCGCCGGCGACCTCACGCCGGTCTGCGTGCCCCGCCTCGCCACGGGCCTGAAGCGTCCTGCCGACCTCAGGGGTCCCGGGCTGATCCGCGTGGCGCATTCGCCGGAAGACTGGCCGATCTGGCTGAAGGCCGCCGGCCTGTCGCGCGTGAGCGCGCGCGGCGCGGAATTCCAGTTCTACGGCCAGGCGCTGCAGGCGGCCGCCGACGGGCTCGGCATCGCCATGGGAATCCGCCCCTATATCGACGACGATCTCGCCGCCGGGCGGCTGGTGGCGCCGTTCGACCTGTCGGTCCCCAAGGGCATGCGCTGGTACCTCGTCTACCGCAGCTTCCAGACCGAACAGCGCGATTTCGCCGCCTTCCGCCGCTGGATCATGCGCGCGGCGGCCGAACCCGCGGCCCGGCCGGCGCGGCGCACCGGCCGCAGTTCAGCGCGGAGCTGAGCCTCCCGCCGGGCCGTCCATCGGGCAAAAAAGCCCGGCGCATGTGAACGGCTTCACATACTGAAATCCGCAGACGTGGTCCCCTGACCCTCCAAAACAGACCAAAGGAACAGTTCGGGGACTTGCGATGACGACCCTCTACGACGGCTTTGACATTGAATCCTTCGAAGCGGGCAAGGGCCTCTGGCACGCCCGGATCCGGCGCGCCGATTTCAGCCCGGTTGCGATCGACGGCGTGCTGTTTCCGGCCATGGAAGTCGGCTTCGCCTGGCCCGACCGCGACGCCGCGATTGCCGATGCCAAGCATCACATCGACCGCTTCCGCCGGCGGGCCGACGACAGCGACGACGCATAAGCGGAAACGCCGCCCACCCCCAGCCCCGCGCCAGCGCGAACAGGAGCCGGCATGTCCATCATCGAGTTCGGAGATACACCAGCGCGGCGGCGGATCTACACCCGCAACGTCATGGCGAACTGCCCGGAATGCGACGGCGATCTCGACGTGCTGAAGGTGATCGGCGGCCGCGACGGATGCGAGTACTGGGCGATGCGCTGCACCGAGTGCGGCGATGTCCATCTCGACATTCTCCAGACGCGGCGGCCTGCTGCGCACGACGAGGACCCGCGGCCGGTGGCGTGATCCTGCGGCCTGCTGCCAGCCTGCTGTCAGCAGCCTCGCATCAGGCCGTCCTTCGCTCTTTTCTGGGGGGCGGACTCGTCCCATATTCGCCTGATGGCGAAGAAACCTGCTCCCCCCGCAAAATCCTCCAAGACCAAGACTCCGAATTCCAAGGCGCCTCATTCCAAGGCGCACCGGCCTGACGTGCAGCCGATCGGCCCGGCGCTGGCCGAATTGCTGAATCCCGCGATCAATCGCGGCGATGCCGGGCTGGGATCTGGAACCGGGTTGCAGCCGCCGCCGGACAATTCGCGCGACCGTCGCTCCGGCGGCGAGGCCGCCGCGCATCGCGCCCGCGCCTCGACACCGAAGGCGTTTCCGCAGGATGTGCGGCCCGCAAATGGTGCCCCGCCCCTCCCAGGCGGTCTTGGCGAGGCGCCGCAGGCCAATTACGGCACGGCGGCCACGATCCCGACGCTCGATCCGGAACTGGCGCGCCAGCTCGGCCTGCCCACCGAGGAGGACGATGCCGAGGCGCTGGCCCGCCCGCCGCGCAGCAAGATGGAGGCGCTGGGCGTCAAGGCGACCGCCGAGGCGCTGGAAGCCCTGATCCGCGAGGGCCGCCCGGAGTTCCGCAACAACGACGGCGCCGTGAAGGTGTGGACGCCGCACCGGCCGCCGCGCCCGGAGAAGTCGGAAGGCGGCGTGCGCTTCGAGATCAAGTCGGAATACACCCCGCGCGGCGACCAGCCGACCGCGATCGCCGAACTGGTCGAGGGCATCAACCGCAACGACCGCTCGCAGGTGCTGCTCGGCGTCACCGGCTCCGGCAAGACCTACACCATGGCCAAGGTGATCGAGGCGACGCAGCGTCCGGCGCTGATCCTGGCGCCGAACAAGACGCTGGCCGCCCAGCTCTATGGCGAGTTCAGGAACTTCTTCCCCGACAACGCGGTCGAATATTTTGTTTCCTACTACGACTATTACCAGCCGGAGGCCTACGTCCCGCGCACCGACACCTATATCGAGAAGGATTCCTCGATCAACGAGCAGATCGACCGCATGCGTCACTCCGCGACGCGCGCGCTGCTGGAGCGCGACGACGTCATCATCGTCGCCTCGGTATCCTGCATCTACGGTATCGGTTCGGTCGAGACCTACACCGCGATGACCTTCGCGCTGAAGAAGGGCGAGCGCATCGACCAGCGCCAGCTGATCGCCGATCTCGTCGCGCTGCAGTACAAGCGCACCCAGGCCGATTTCACCCGCGGCACCTTTCGCGTCCGCGGCGACGTCATCGACATCTTCCCGGCGCACTATGAGGACCGGGCCTGGCGCGTGAACCTGTTCGGCGACACGGTCGAGACCATCGAGGAGTTCGATCCGCTCACCGGCCACAAGCAGGACGAGCTCGAATTCATCAAGATCTACGCCAATTCGCACTATGTGACGCCACGGCCGACGCTGGTGCAGGCGATCAAGTCGATCAAGTTCGAACTGAAGCAGCGGCTCGACGAGCTGCACCGGCAGGGGCGCCTGCTGGAAGCCCAGCGGCTGGAGCAGCGCACCACCTTCGACCTCGAGATGATGGAGGCGACCGGCAGCTGCGCGGGCATCGAGAACTATTCGCGCTACCTGACCGGGCGCCGCCCCGGCGAGCCGCCGCCGACCCTGTTCGAATACGTGCCCGACAACGCGCTGATCTTCGCCGACGAAAGCCACGTCACCATTCCGCAGATCGGCGCCATGTTCCGCGGCGACTTCCGCCGCAAGGCGACGCTGGCCGAATACGGCTTCCGCCTGCCCTCCTGCATGGACAACCGCCCGCTCCGCTTCGAGGAATGGGACATGATGCGGCCGCAGACCGTCGCGGTGTCGGCGACACCGGGCGGCTGGGAGCTGAACGAGAGCGGTGGCGTGTTCGTCGAGCAGGTCATCCGCCCGACCGGACTGATCGATCCCCCCGTCGATATTCGCCCCGCCCGCACCCAGGTCGACGATCTCGTCGGCGAGGTCCGCGCCACCGCGCAGGCCGGCTACCGCTCGCTGATCACGGTGCTGACCAAGCGCATGGCCGAGGACCTCACCGAATATCTGCACGAACAGGGCATCCGCGTCCGCTACATGCACAGCGACATCGACACGATCGAACGCATCGAGATCATCCGGGACCTCCGGCTCGGAGCCTTCGACGCGCTGGTCGGCATCAACCTCCTGCGCGAAGGCCTCGACATTCCCGAATGCGCCCTGGTCGCGATCCTCGACGCCGACAAGGAAGGTTTTTTGCGCAGCGAAACGTCCCTGATCCAGACCATCGGCCGCGCCGCGCGCAACGTCGACGGCAAGGTGATCCTCTATGCCGACCAGATGACCGGCTCGATGGAGCGCGCCATCGCCGAGACCAACCGCCGCCGCGAGAAGCAGGTCGAGTACAACACCGCGCACGGCATCACCCCGGCCAGCGTGAAGAAGAACATCGGCGACATCCTCAACTCGGTCTACGAGCGCGACCACGTGCTGGTCGAGGTCGGCGGCCAGGACATGACCGACGACGTGATCTCGATCGGCCACAATTTCGAGGCGGTGCTGGCCGACCTCGAAACGCGGATGCGCGAGGCCGCCGCCGATCTGAACTTCGAGGAGGCCGCCCGCCTGCGCGACGAGGTCAAGCGCCTGCGCGCCACCGAGCTCGCCGTGGTCGACGATCCCACCGCCAAGCAGCGCACCGTTCAGGGCAAGGCCGGCGCCTATGCCGGCAGCAAAAAATACGGCGACGCCGCCAATCTGCCGGTCAGCGCCATGAAGAAGAAGACCGTGAGCTCGGCGCTGAAGGCCAGCAGCGGTGCCGGCAGCGGATCGCGCGTGCACAAGCCGCATCTCGACGAGATGCACGGCCCGGAATCCCTGCCCTTCCGCGAAAGCCCGACGCTGCCGAAAAAGCCGTTCGGCAGCGGCAGCCGCATCATCCAGCCGACGGATTCACGGCAGTCGGGCCCGGAGTTCGGGCCAGCGCCGAAGTCGACGGGCGGAATGCCGGGGCGGCGCGGGGGGTGGAAGAAGAGGTAGGACACTGGAATTTCAACCGGGTTTCGCTACGCTGCTGTCATGAAGCTCGGTTTTGAAGAAACCCAGTCCTCCTACACCAGCGGCTCGCAAAGCGCTCGCGCCTGGACCGAGGCATGGGTCAAGGCATGGGCCTACTGTCCTCATTGCGGCAACGCGAAGATGTCGCAGTTTCCGAATAACAGCCCGGTCGCCGATTTCCTTTGCGGGTCGTGCAGCGAAGAATATGAACTCAAGAGCCAGAAGGGAAAGTTTGGGGCGAAGGTCTCCGATGGCGCCTATAAGACCAAGTGTGAACGGCTGGCTGCAAGCAACAATCCGAATCTCCTTCTAATGAACTACGACCGCGCCTCGCTTACGGTCGTGAATCTGTTCATCGTGCCGAAGCATTTCTTCGTCCCCGATATCATCGAACAGCGAAAGCCGCTGTCGACGACAGCGCGACGTGCAGGCTGGATCGGATCGAACATCCTGCTCGGCGAGGTGCCGGAGACCGGCAAGATTCACATCGTGCAGAACGGCGTGATCCGACCGAAGGACGCTGTACTCGAACAGTGGCAGAAAACGCTCTTTCTCCGGGACAAGTCGCTGGAGGCGCGCGGCTGGCTGCTGGACGTACTAAAATGCGTCGAGTCGCTGGGCCGGCGTGAATTCACACTCGACGACGTCTATGGCTTTGATCGGCATCTGGGCGAGCTCTACCCCGGCAACCAGAACGTCCGGCCGAAGATTCGCCAGCAGCTTCAGTATTTGCGTGATCGTGGTTTCATCGAGTTTTTGTCTCGCGGCAACTACCGTCTGAAATCGTGAGGTTCGCCATGGCCTGGTTTCTAAACACCTATCAATGCGAACGCTGCAACGAGACTTGGACCGATGAATGGTCCTGCACCTGCGACGACGAATGCCCGCACTGCGGCCTTCGCGACATGTCACCGGTCGACAGTGAGGACCTGACGGAAGTGATTTCGGAGGACGGCGGCCAGTTCGTCGCGCTGCGATCGTCCGACGAGGCGGAAGACTCTCCCGACTACGAGGAGCTCGGCCGTTTTTCAACGCGCGACGCGGCCAGAAAATTCCTCGCCGCGTATTCTCCGGCGTGACGAGCAAGAGACCGGCGGTCTCTTCGTCATTGCGAGCGCAGCGAAGCAATCCAGAATCGTTCCTCAGCGACAGCCTGGATTGCGTCGTCGCAAGCGCTCCTCGCAATGACGACGCGGCGCGAGCCCGGCACGCCCCCCCGCGCCCTGTTTTGCCCGACGCGTCAACACCTCCCCGCAAAAATATTCCACTTTACCGAATTTCGGAATTATCGTATATCTCGCTCACTCCGGCCCGACGGAGAGGGCGTATCGCGATCGTCACGACATGGGGCCGGACGGCGGTGGACACGGGTCCCATCGGCGCGAGAGGTCCTGCAGGGCGGGTCACCGTGAGCAGGACGGCGCGCGGTCGACGGGTGGGGCGCGTGTACGGCAAAATCGTGTGGTCCCGGCGCCCGGAGTTCTGGCGCCAAGCCTTGCGGTGATGCGAACGGCCCGACCGGGCCGGCGTATCGGCAAGCTGCGGGGCGACGGGGGCAATAGTGCATCGCTCCCCGGGGAGAGCGCGACATAAGCCGTTCCAACCATCGCGCAGGGAAGGCCGGGATGTCCCGGTTGCCCTGTGGTTTTTCCGCCTGTGCCTGCACACGCAGACCACCATCTGCACAGGCGGCCACGGGAGCCAACCGGCTCCCGGCCTTCCCTGCGCCCTCTCTTTCAACCGGGGGCGCGCGACCAGGCAAAACTCGGGCGAAACACGCCGCGAGACTGCGGAGGTGTGTGCAATGATGATGAGCGGGAGTCCGGCTGCGCGATCGTTGCGACGTGCCTGCGGTGCCTCAGTATTTCGCGACGACAGGACCGCCCCAGCGATAATTGATGCCGGCGCGCGCGATGCTGCCCTTGAGGTCGGCGGAGGCATTGAACACGGCGGGGAAGAACGGATCGGTCATCCGGTGCGAGAGGCTGCCGAGGTCGTAATAGAGATACTCGCCCTTGACGCTCCAGTTCTGCTGGAACGCCCATTCGAAGCCGGCGCCGACGGTCCATCCGAAACGGGTGTCGGTTGTCGAACCGGCCTGGCAGTTATTGGCGCCGCCGCAACCATTCGCCGGCGCGGGCGGCGGGCTGAAGCCCGGCCTCGTCAATGCCGTGGAGAGGCTTGCGTGGCCATAGGCCAGACCGCCGGTGACATAGAGCAGACCGCGATCCCACGGCGTGACACCCACGCGACCGCGCAACGTGCCGAACCAGTCGAGCTTCTCGATCGCCGTCATGATCCGCGATGCATCGTCCGGACCCGGGCGCGACACAGTGGTCTTCAACGCCGTGCCCTGGATGTCGGCCTCGACGCCCACCACCCACATCGGATCGACTTGCCAGTTGTAGCCGGCTTGTCCGCCGCCGATGAAGGCGTTGCTGCTCAGAGGGATGAACGGCGCGACGTCGACCGTCGGGGTGAGGAAGCCCTGCCCGGCGGCATTTGCTCCCGTGATGGTATCGCCGCTCCGGTTCCAGACCCAGCCGGCGTTGCCGCCGACATAGAAGCCGGTCCAGTTGTAGACCGACGCGATGGCGGGGGCCTTCGCATAGGTTCGCACGGGCAAGTCGGCGGCGAGAGCGGTACCGGCTCCCAGAACGACGGCGGCAAGAGCGAGCAGGACACGTTGCATGGGCATGATCGACGGTTGAATTTGTAATCGCTGATCTTACCCCCTGGCTCGCATGCCGGCTGTAGCAGGGACGGCACACCCGATGCGAAACAGATTGTATATTGACGACATGTCGCGCTGGGCGTGTAGGCGACGCCTGAGTCCGCAACCAGCTGACACTCTCACGCCACGCATACCGCCAGCAGCGACAGCAGCAGCACCGAGGCCATCAATTGCACCGTCGTGGCGGGCCGGGCACGCCAGCAAGCGATCTTTTCGGGGAACGACAGGCTCGCGTCGAAGAAGGTCTTCTCGTAGCCATTCTTCAGCTTCGGGAATGTCGCGCCGAGCCAGATGACGAGGACGCTGTAGACCAGTGTCGCCACCAGCACGGTGATCACGTGATGGCCGCCATGATCATCACCGAGCAGCCTCACCATCAGCGACGCCGCGGCGAAGATCGGGAAGCCCTGGAGGGTCGCGGTCAGGGCAAAGCCTTCGAGCCAGTTGAGGGGGCCGGATTTCGGCACGGCGATCGAGGTCATGACGCGCTCACCCCATGCTCGCCGTCGCCACCGCCATCACCGAGAGCAGCAGCACGATGGTCAGTAACTGCACCGAAGCGGCCGGCTGGCTGCGCCAGGCCGCGATCTTGTCCGACAGCGACAGGCGGGAATCGAAGAAGGCCGGCTCATAGACGAAGCGAAAGGCGGAGGGCAGGCCGGGGCCGACGATCGCCGACAGCAGCGCGTGAAGGAAGGACGCGACGATGACGAAGATCGCAACGCCGGGATCGCCGACCAGGTCGTGATTGCCGAAGATCCGCAGCGCCGCCGCGGCGGTGGCGAAGGTCGGGAAACTCTGCAGGGTTGCGGCCAGCACGAGGCCCTGCAGGGCGTTGGCGGGGCGGGACTTTCTCGCGGCGACGACGGCGGCCATGGCGTGTCTCCCTGATGACATGGGGATGACGGTAGTCGCGGCCGAAGCGCGGGGATGTGAGATGCATCACGCGCCGCCCAAACCCGGCGCGAGACCTTGCGGTGCGTGTCCGGGTTCGGCCGCCCCCTGCGCGGAACGGCGGACGACTACAGCCTGCCCTGGCCGTTGACCTGGCTTTGCTGCTTGTCCTGTTCCTTTTCCTGTTCCTTTGCACGATGGCGGCCATAGAGGCAGCCTGCAGCCGCGCCCAGCACGCCATGATGGCCGGCATAGTGGCCGGCCACGCCGCCGACGATGGCGCCCTTGATACAGCCCTTGGCGTTGGCGGCGGAGCCTGCGCCCAGCACGAGCAGCGCGGCGGTGAGAGCGATGAATGGGGTTTTCATGATTGGTGCCTCCAGATCGATGCCGCGTCTGCAACGGACGAGGGGCGGATACGGTTCCCAGCATCGGCGACGTCGACAAGGCGTGCTTCGGCAACGCCCGGATGAACCGCCGTTCACCTTCGCCAGACCAAAGAGCAGCCCCTATGTGGTTCTGCGCATTGATTGCACCACGCACCGGGCGCTAGTTTCCGCGGCGGAATTCGAAAGGACGAGCGCGGCATGACGGTCGAATCGCTGAACAGGCAACGCGTGCTGCATCTGCTCGAAACCTTCGGCCGCGGCGACATCGAGGGCGCGCTGGCCTGCTGCACCGAGGATGTCGACTTCCTCACCCATGCCCCGATCGACGTGCTGCCGCATATGGGACCGCGTCACGGCCGCGACCAGCTGGGCGAGTTCTGGCGGACGATCTGGTCGCGCTATTCGGAGGTCCGGCACAAGGCACCGCAGATCGTCGCCGAGGGCGACGAAGTCGCGGCCTATCTGCATGTCCATTTCAAGAAGCGCAGCAACGGCCGCATCGTGCAGTTCGACCTCGCCGCGTTCTTCACGTTTCGCGGCGGCCTCATCGCGCAGATCCGCGAGATCATCGATTCCTACGATCTCGTGCAACAGGTGCTGGAGCGGGAAATCGGACCGTTGATCACGGCGCGTCCCGTCCACGACGCGTAAGGCGGTCGATCAGTTCGGCGCGGGCGCGGACTTCGCATCGGCAGGCCGCTTGGCCGGCGCGGGCGCCTTGGACGCCGGCGCAGGCGACGGCGCGACGGGACCGGATTGTCCGACGTTCACCGACAATCCGAACAGCCGCCATTGTCCGTTGACCGGCTCGTAGAGCAGTTCGAAATTGACCTGCGAGGGAACCGACGGAAAGAAGCCGGCCATGCGCATCATGCCGTTCGGCTCGATCTGCGGCAGTACGTTGAGCTGCGGATCGATCACGGCGACGCCGGACAGATCGAGCTTGTCGTTGCGCTGGGAGGCGAAGATCTCGGCAAGGCGCGCCGCCGTGTTGACGGCCTGGAAGCCGGGCGCGCCGAGATCGCGCAGCACCGTGTAGTTTCCGGTCTTGTTGGCCTGGTCGAGCGCCAGCAGCGTCGATCGCACCAGAATCAGCACGCCGTTGCGATCGATATTGGCGGGCTTGGGGGCCTGCTGGGCGGGCTGGGCCTGTTGCGCGGCCGCGGCAAGGCTCGTCGAGACCAGCAAGACAAGCGCGATGGCGGCGTTGCGCGCGCGTGCCCGGAAGAAACTGTCAGCCACTGAACAACGGCCCTCGAATTACAAATTCCCCACAGCGGCCCCGCCCGAGGGGCACAGACCAGCCGCGTCTCACCTCTATATCAGCGAGCTTGCCGCAAGCGCAAACGCCTCGCCAGAGGGCTCATGGTCCCTGCGGGCAAGTCTTCGGGCCACGGAAGCAAATCATTGTGTCGGACGAGTCACAGTGGCCGTATCCACTGCGCGCAACGAACGTCCTGATGTTTCACGCAACGGATGATGTCGCTAGGTTCGCGCCGCGAACGGAGCGAGCGACTTCAGGCTCGGGAGGAAGGCACAATGTTCATGGTGATGACTTGCGCGCGCAACTCGGCTGCTGGAAACTGCTTTCGTGTGGCCGCCAGCTTATTGTTGGCCTTGCTGTCGATGCTCGGCGCGCCGCGCATGATCGAGCCGGCGGCGGCGCAGGGCGCCGTCTGCGGCATGAGCGCGACCGGCAGTGAGCCGCAGAGCGGCGTCAACGCTTCGGCGGTCAACGTGCTGGACCTCGCATGCGGCTTGTTTGCCAAAGCCAGTGGTGGCAGTGGCCAATACGATGGCGCCACGGCCGTCGGCTACTCCGCTTATGCCATCGGGAACAGATCAACCTCGATCGGCAGCGCCGCGGGAGGCTCCGGCTCCACTGCAGGGGTCACCAGTGTGGGGGCCATTGCAAACTTCTCCGGCACCGCCGGGGTCTACTCGACCGCGATCGGCGCGGGCTTCTTTGCGACGACAGGCACATTCGTGGCTTCGAAGGGCGACTACAGCGTCGCGATCGGCGGCGGCGACGGCGTCGGGGCGGCTCCCGCCCAGTCACAGGGCACGCGAAGCGTGGCGATCGGCGGCAGCACGATCGCCAACAGCACGAACTCAACTGTCGTGGGCTCGCTCTCCACCGTGTTCGGCAATGACAGTTCGTCGTTCGGCACCTCCAACTCCGTCAACGGCACCTCGAGCATCGCGACCGGAAGCAGCAACTTTGTCAGCGGCAACAACAGCGGCGCCTTCGGCACCGGCCAGACGGTGAACGGCAACGGCAGCTTCGCCATCGGCGATCCCAACCTCGTCAACGGCAACAACAGCTTCGTGTTCGGCGACGGCAACACCGTCAATGCCGGCAACCAAACCGGATGGGGCGATTCCGTGCAGGTGATGGGCAATTCCAACACGGTTGGCGCCACGGCGAACTCCGCCGGCTCCACGGCGATCGGCAGCTCCAACACGGTCAATGCCGGCCGCGCCGTGGCAATCGGCCTCTCCACGACCGTGACCGGCACCAGCGCGATTGCGATCGGCGACACCACCACCGCCTCCGGCCGCGTCGCCTCCGCGTTCGGCGCGCTTGCCAATGCGGGAGGCACGTTCGGCAACGAGGGCACCACGGCGCTGGGCACCGGCGCCCTCGCCGGTACGACGGCCGCGGGGCAGACCTATGCCACGGCGATCGGCGGCAACGCCCAGGCGCAAGGCGCCAATGCGATCGCCATCGGCGGCAACGCGGCGACCGGCGCAGGCAATGCCGCCTTCGCTTCCGCCAGCAACGCCATTGCGATCGGCAACGGCGCGCAGGCGACCGCCGCCAACACGGTCGCGGTCGGACAGAGCGCCGCGGTGGCCGCTGTCAACGGCACAGCGCTCGGCGCCGGCGCGGTGGTGCAGGCGGCCGCCAGCAATGCTGTCGCCATCGGCAGCGGTTCGGTGGCGACCACGCCGAACACGGTGTCGGTCGGCGCCGCCGGCAATGAGCGGCGCGTGACCAATGTCGCAGCCGGCATCGCGCCAACGGATGCCGTCAATGTCAGCCAGCTCAGCGGAATCACGTCAGGCTTCGAGAGCCAGATCAGCGGCTTGCAGAGCCAGATCGCGAGCAATCAGCTCGAAGCCCGGCGCGGCATCGCCGCCACCGCCGCCCTTGCCGTCGCCGCCACGCCGTCGGCGCCCGGCCGAACCACGGTGACGCTGAATACCGGCTTCTTTCAGGGGCAGACCGGCGTCGGCCTCGCCGTCGCCCATCGCCTCAGCCTGAACACCGCGCTGCCCGTGATGGTCCAGGGCAGCATCGCCAATGCCGGAAACATGAATGTCGGCCGCGCCGGCGTGGCGGTGGAGTTCTAACTGGGCCGGGTGCGCGCCGATAACGGGTACGGGATCTTGTCGCGGCCCCGGGAAATTACGGGATTTTATGGTCATTCTCACAACCTGCGATCAATTGTGCATTGCAAAAATGTGAATTGAGTTTTTGCCGGGACGCTCTATTTATTCGTACACGAACGAATTAAGCGACCCGCGGCGCCATTGCGCCTGCGGATGTTCCCGTTTCTGCAAAGCCAGCATCAGGACTGCCCCATGACAGAGCACAGCCTCTGGCGTTTCTCGCGCGCGTTGCATCGCGCGATCAACGACCGGCATTTCGCGGACGTCGAGACCTTGCTCGACGAGGATGTCGCGTGGGCGATCTACGGCCCCGTCGACATGTTCCCGTTCCTCGGTGCGCGCCAGGGCAAGATCGCCGTGGTCGAGGTGATCCGGCAGCTCGCCGACAATTTCCAGGTTCGCCGCTTCGAACGCGAGAGCATCATGCTGGGGGTCGATTCCGCCGCCTCGATGCTGCGCTATTCGCTGACGGCGCTGGACTCCGACAAGCCGATCTCGCTGCGCGTGGCGCAATTCGCCCAGTTCAAGGCCGACAAGCTTCTCAGCCTGCGCGTACTGGTCGATACGTTCGATCTGGTCGAGCAGGCGCTCGGCCGCGCGATTCATCTGCCGAAGATGACCCGCGTCGGCTGAGGGGGGATGCCAACGGGTCCCGCTGTCCGGGACCGGTGACGATGCGGGCATGATGTCCCGGCCTCCAGCCCCGCCGGACGCCGTCATGCCAGACGCTCATCACCGGGCGCGCGCCTTTCGCGCGGCCCGTTGGTTCGCTATTCTTTGGCGAGGACATTCGCCACATTTTCGCAAAGATGGTTCCGCATCTTCGGCGCAAACGGGCTGACGGGCAGGACGATGCAAGTCTCGACAGGGTTTGGCTGGACCAGACTGCCGCTGCTGGCGGCGTTCTTCGTGCTGGGCTCGGCCGTGACGGTCTCGGCGCAGATCATGGCGCCGCAGGCGGCGGCGCCCGACGACGAAGCCGAGACCGAGACCGCCGACGTCAACGATCCCGACGTGCTCAAGGGCATCGATGTCGACAAGCTGGACTGGAGCCAGCTGGCGGTCGACGCCGGCACGATCAACGACATCATCGCCGCCAGGAAGCGGGCGCAGGCCGCGGCCAAGGACGGGCTGGACTGGTCGTCCAATGCCAATGCCAATGGCACCTCGGCCGTGACGGTGAAGCAGTCGGTGTCCTCGTTCTGGGACGCTCGCATCGGGGCCGACATGACGGTGACGCGCGAGCCGCGCACGATGTCCGAACTGTTGGCCGAAAAGGCCACCAATGGTGGCAACCTGCCGCAATCCTCCGGCAGCGCCTGGGTCGCGGCGACCGCGCCCGGAGCAGGCCCGATCTGGGACAAGACGGCGGTGGAAGCCCGCGTCGATCCCGGCGCCGAGCAGAGCAAGCTCGGGGCATCCCTGACCAAATCGGTGCCGCTGACGGGCGACACGTCGCTGACGCTGCAGAACGGCTACAGCGTCAACCAGCAGGGGACGATCGCGGTCCCCGGGCTCGGCGGTCATGTCACGCGCAATTACGAGACCGACCAGAGCGCAAAGGTCACCATCACCGACACCGGCACCAGCATCACCGCCGGGCAGTCGCTGTCGACCACGGACGACAAATGGCTGCGCAAGTTCGGCGCCGAGCAGAAGCTGTTCGACAACGTCACCGTGTCCGGTTCCGTGGGCGAGACCTCGCAGGGCACGATCAACAAGAGCGTGACCGCGGGCTTCAAGAAGAGCTGGTAGCCGGCCTCTCGTTCCGGCTCCGGTCTCCCGACAAGCGCCCGGAGCGACGGGTGTCTGACGTGCGCCCAAGTCCTTACAATTCTCATTACACGCCACGGCAAAGCCCACGAATGGTCCGGCCTTGCCGCAACTCGGCCCAGTTGCCGTCAAAATCCGGCGCCCTAGTCCTGCTACCGACGCCGTCGTGCGGGGGACACTCGCGCAGCGCTTGACGCGAACAGGGGAACAACGATGAACGCCATGCGTCCTGAAAAGATCGAAGCCGCCGAGACCGAATTGGTGGATTCCAATCTCGCCGCCGTGACCGAGGTCGAGGCCGGCATCCGCGACTTCGTCCGCAACGACATCGCCTATCTGCGCCGTCCGGCATCGAGCACGACGACGGAATCCCCGCCGCTCGACCCGAGCGCGGAGGCCACCGTCACAAACGTCAATTCGCTGATCCAGCGCGTCGCCGGCACCTCGCTCGCCGAGATCGAGAATTTGATCTCCGAGCTCGAGAGCCTGCGCGATTTGCTGCATGCCGAAGGCCAGCGCGTCCAGCGCGAGATTTCCGGCTATGCCCAGCTCAGCCAGGCCGCGATGAAGTCGACGCGCATGATCGCGGACAACGTCGCGCAGTGGAAGCGCGCCGCCGACGGCCTGCGCAACAGCTGAGCAAGCCCTCTCAGACGAGCCGCCGCGTTCCCGAGCAGGAGCGCGGCGGTTTCGATTCCGGGCAGACTCTTTCGCGACCTTGAACCGCCCGCTTGCAGGCAGCGACCAACGGCAAGCGCCCGCAACGACGCGCGGCCTTGGGGACAGTTCACATGAGAAGCATCCGGCCCGACAACACGGATCCGATTCCGCTGCAGCCGACGCCGAGCCAGTTCGGCACGATCATGCTGCGCTTCGTCGGATTGCTGCTGGTGGCGGTGGCCGTGCTGGCGCTGATCTATAGCCGCTGAAGGTTGCGCGCGGCCAAAAGGTTAACGAGTCCTTAACGGCTCGCTTCGACCGTCGAGGCTTCCAGGGTGTAGGCGCCGTCGGCATAGCCCTTCACCACCATCCCGGCGACCAGCATCACGGCCAGCGTCGCGGTAGCAAAGATGAATCCGACCAGTTTGAGTGCGCCGCGGTCTGCCATCGTTCTCGTCCCCTGTACTCTGCCCACTTCGTTCAAATAGACAGCGACAGGTTCATAATTGGTTAGCAACTCGATGGTTCCGGCAGATGCTTCGCAGGCCAGCCATCTCGCGGCGGCTTATGGCAGGCGCGCCGAATCGCGTCCATAGCGCGCGAGCAACACTCGCGCACTCATTTCAGCGGTTCATCTGGAACGGCTCTAACCGGCCTTCCGCATCGGCACGAAGGCGCTGGCGGTGATGGAATAGACCTCCTCGCCGCGCTGGTTGGTGCCGGTGGTACGCGCAGTGAGAATGCCCCAGCCCGGGCGCGAGGCGGAGACGCGCTTGTCGATGACGACGTTGACGAACGACACCCTGTCGCCGGCCAGCACCGGCTTGACCCAGCGCAGATCGCGGAAACCCGGCGACGGGCCCCACACCGCGACCTCCTCGCCTCGGGAAGCGGCTTCCCGCGCCAGACGCTGGCCATCGGCGACGAGCAGGCTCATGCAGGCCGAGCCCACATGCCAGCCCGACGCCGCGAGCCCGCCGAACAGCGAACTCCTGCCCTCCTCCTCGTCGAGGTGAAAGCGCTGCGGATCGAACTTCGCGGCGAAGGTCTTGATGGATTCGGCCGTGAAATCGTAGGCGCCGATCTCGCGGCGGTGACCGATCGCGATCTCTTCGAAGAAACGCATCAGACCGCTCCCTCGCGCCGCTCGATCAGGATCGGCGACGTCATCTCGCACAGCGCCTGCCCGCTCGCATTGCGCGCGGTGCATTTGAACTTGACGATGCCGAGCGTGGGGCGGCTCTTGGATGGACGCGCCTCGATGACATCGACCTCGAGCGTGAGATCGTCGCCGGGCCGGAGCGGCGACAGCCAGCGCACCTCGTCGACGCCGGGCGAGCCGAGCGAAGCCGCCCGGGTGATGAAGCCATCGGCCATCATCCGCATCATCAGCGAGCACAGATGCCAGCCGGAGCCGGACAGTCCGCGCAGCATGCTCTTGCTGGCGGCCTCCTCGTCCAGATGCATCGGCTGCGGATCGAACTCGGCGGCGAAGGCCACGATCTCGTCGCGGGCGACATGGCGCGGGCCGAACGTTCCGAAACGGCCGGGCGGGAAATCTTCGAAGGTCAGGGTCATCTTTGGATAGCTTTGCGTGAGGACAGATTGTGGCCGCAGTTTGCGGCAATCTCAACCCGCCGGTCCGCATGGCACATGCTACATTGGACGCGGCGGCCTTGATCGGAATCGGTTACGAGGCCTGATTTGCCCCTGGGGAGAGCGATGTTTTCATTCAACGACCTGTTTCAGTGGGACCGGTTCATCACGCCGACGATCATCAAGACCTTCTACTGGCTGGTGATCGCGCTGATCTGCCTGTTCGGCCTCTCCGGCATCTTCTCAGGGCTGGCGGCGATGGCGATCAGCCCGTTCGGCGGCTTCCTGGTCCTGCTGTCCTCGATCGCCAGCGTCGTCGTCGGCATCATCTTTTCTCGAATCCTGGCGGAGCTCATCCTGATCGTTTTCCGCATCAACGAGCATCTCGGCGCAATCCGCGACCAGGGCAGCGGGATGCGGTAGCCCGTCAATTCCGGGCGCGCGTGAAGCGCGAGCCCGGAATCCATCGGGCGTCAGGGCAAGTGGATGAATGGATTCCGGGTTCGCGCCGAGAGCGCGTCCCGGAATGACGAAGAATCCTACGTGTTGAACCGGAAATGCATCACGTCGCCATCAGCGACGACATATTCCTTGCCTTCGAGGCGGAGCTTGCCGCCGTCGCGCGCACCGGCTTCGCCGCCCAGCGTCACGTAATCGTCGTACGCGATCGTCTCGGCGCGGATGAAGCCCTTCTCGAAATCGGTGTGGATCACGCCGGCCGCCGCCGGGGCCTTGGTGCCGCGATGGATGGTCCAGGCACGCGCCTCCTTCGGACCCACCGTGAAATAAGTGATGAGGTCGAGCAGCTGGTAGCCGGCGCGGATCAGGCGATCGAGGCCGGCTTCTTCGAGACCCAGCGTCTCCAGGAAGTCGGCGCGCTCCTCGCGCGAGATGGTGGCGATCTCGGATTCGATCTTGGCCGAGATCACAACGGCGATGGCACCTTCCTTGGCGGCCTGGTCCTGCACCGCCTTGGAGAAGGCATTGCCGGTCGCGGCCGAGCCTTCCTCGACGTTGCAGACATAGAGCACGGGCTTTGACGACAAGAGGCCGAGCATGCCGAAGGCGCGCTCTTCTTCCGGCTTGCGCTCGACCAATCGCGCCGGCTTGCCCTCGCGCAGCAGCACCAGCGTGCGGTTGACGAGGTCGAGCTGTTCCTTGGCGTCCTTGTCGTTGCCCTTGGCCTTCTTGGTGAGGTTGTCGACCCGCTTCTCGAGGCTGTCGAGATCGGCGAGCATCAGCTCGGTCTCGATGGTCTCGATGTCGGCGAGCGGAGCGATCTTGCCCTCGACATGGGTGATGTCGGAGTCTTCAAAACAGCGCACGACATGGGCGACGGCGTCGACCTCGCGGATGTTGGCGAGGAACTGGTTGCCGAGGCCCTCGCCCTTCGAGGCACCGCGCACGAGCCCTGCGATGTCGACGAAGGTCAGCCGGGTCGGGATGATCTGCCCGGACTTGGCGATCGCCGCGAGCTTGTCGAGCCGGGGATCCGGCACCGCGACCTCGCCGACATTCGGCTCGATCGTGCAGAACGGATAGTTCGCGGCCTGCGCCGCCGCCGTCTCGGTCAGCGCATTGAACAAGGTCGACTTGCCGACATTGGGCAATCCGACGATCCCGCATTTGAATCCCATGGTCGTCCTCTATCCGTATTCGTCATGGCCGGGCTTGCCCCGACCATCCACGCCTCAATGCGCGGAACGAAGATCGTGGATGCCCGGGACATCTAGCGCGAAGACGCGTTTCGCGCTCCTGGCCGGGCATGACGGAGAGAGCGGCGCCGCTATTCCTTGCCGTTCTCGTCCTTGGTCAAAAATCCCTTCGCCTGCATGGCGAGGTGCACCCTGTTGGCGAAAGTCGCGTCCGTTCCCTTGGCGATCAGCGCGGCGTGCTCGGCGACCGCCTCGCAAAGCGTCTGCACCCAATCATTGTCGGCCTTGGCGAAGTCCGACAGCACGTGGCCGTGCACCAGTTCCTTGACGCCGGGATGACCGATCCCGAGGCGAACCCGGCGATAATCATTGCCGATATGCGCGGAGATCGAGCGCAGCCCGTTGTGGCCTGCGATGCCGCCGCCGATCTTCACCCGCACCTTGCCCGGCGGCAGCTCGAGTTCGTCGTGAAACACGGTGACGTCGCCTTCGGCGATCTTGAAGAAACCTGCCGCTTCCTGAACGCTGCGGCCGGACTCGTTCATGTAGGTCGTCGGCTTGAGCAGGATGACGCGCTCGGATCCGAGCGCGCCTTCCGAGGTCTCGCCCTGAAACCTGCGGCGCCAGGGCGAGAAGCCATGACGCCGCACGATCTCGTCGACGGCCATGAAGCCGATATTGTGCCGGTTGCGTGCGTATTTCGCGCCGGGATTGCCGAGCCCAACAAAGAGTCGCATGACGCGGCGCGCCCCTCGCGCGGCGCGCGGTCGAAGACCGCGCGCCGGCTCTTGAAGAGATTACTTCTTCTTGTCGCCGGCCGGAGCCTTGGCCGCCGCAGCCGGAGCTGCCGCGCCAGCAGCCGGAGCAGCACCTGCCGCCGGAGCCGCAGCGCCCGCAGCCGGAGCCGCCGCGGCTGCCTTCTGCTCTTCGGCGTAGCCGGAGGGCGGCACGATGGTGACGAGGGTGGCGTCCTCGCGGGTCAGCGCCTTCACGCCGGAGGGCAGCTTGATGTCCGACAGATGCAGCGAGTGACCGATTTCCAGCGTGCCGACGTCGGCCTCGATATATTGCGGGATGTTCTCCACGCCGCATTCCAGTTCGATCGCATGGGCGACGATGTTGACCGTGCCGCCGCGCTTCACGCCGGGCGAGCCTTCCGCCTTCACGACATGCAGCGGAACGCTGATGCGGATGGTGGCGCCTTCGCCGAGCCGCATGAAGTCGACATGGATCGGGAAGTCCTTGACCGGATCGAGGTGATAGTCGCGCGGAATCACGCGGTGCTTCTTGCCCTCGAGGTCGATGTCGACGAGCGTCGTCAGGAACCGGCCGGCAAGGATGCGCTGGCGCAGTTCACGATCCTCAACCGAGATCGTGAGCGGGGGCTGGTTGTTGCCATAGATCACTCCGGGTACGCGCCCGGCGCGACGCTCGGCCCGGGCGGCCCCCTTGCCGCTCTTCGGACGTGCGGTCGCCTTCAATTCCTTGACGGTCGTCGCCATAACGTTAAGTCCTTGTTTTTGCAAAAGTTAATGGGCCGCAAGGCGGCCCATGGATAGGTTCGCAGCAAGCCTCCAGGGGTGCGGGGGCCGCGAACTTGGCCGGCTTTTAGCCGGAAGAGGCGGAAATGACAAGGAGAATGGGCACCTTGTCATACGCGGGCCTGACCAGGGCCTCCATCGTCAAATGCTCCTTTCGAAGCGGATGGATGGCCGGGTCAAGCCCGGCCATGACGACCTCAATTGCCCGCGCCCCCGAGCTTCGCCTCGAGGGCGGCAATGCGGGCCTTGAGGGCCTCGTTCTCCTCGCGGGCCAGACGGGCCATGTCCTTGACCGCCTCGAACTCCTCGCGCTTGACGAGGTCCATGTCGCGCAGGAATTTCTCGGCCTGGGTGCGCATCACCGTGTCGAACTCGCGCTTGACGCCCTGCGCGGCACCGGCGGCGTCGTTCATCAGGCGGCCGATCTCGTCGAAAAACCGGTTGTTGGTCTGGGTCATGTCGGTCTCCTTGGCACGGCCTTCGCGAATGCTCGGATGACAATGGCAATCCGGCGAGGCGGGTTCAAGGGCCCTGGCGGCGGTATCCTTGTCACGAACCGGTTTCCTTGCAATCGTATTCAACGTCCCTGCATAAGAAGAAGCACAAGGCGCACAAGATGATCGACCAGCAGATCGCGATCCCCACCAAGGACGGCCACACCGCCACCTTCATCAGCCATCCCGAGCGCGGCGGCCCGTTCCCGGTCATCCTGTTCTACATGGATGCGCCGGCGATCCGCGAGGAATTGCGCGACATGGCGCGGCGGCTCGCCACATCGGGCTATTACGTGATGCTGCCGAATCTCTACTACCGCTCCGGCGTGATGGAGCTCGGTCCGATCCCGCCCGATCCGAACGCGCCGGAGCGCAAGCGCATGTTCCAGCTGATGGGCTCGCTCACCATTCCCATGGTCATGGAGGACACTCGGGCGCTGCTTACCTATGCCGAGGGCCAGGCAGCGGCGAACACGAGGCTGGTCGGCACCGTCGGCTATTGCATGAGCGGCCGCTATGCCGTGAACGCCGCGACGCATTTCCCCGACAGGGTCAAGGCCGCCGCATCGATCTACGGCACCCATCTTGCGACCGACCAGGACGACAGCCCGCATCTGGCCGGACGCAAGACGAAGGCCGAACTTTATTTCGCCTGCGCCGAAACCGACATCTACGCGCCAACGGAGATCATCGAGAAGCTCAAGCAGGGCATGAGCGGCGCCAATGCCGAGGTCGAGATCTATCCCGGCACGCATCACGGCTTCGCCTTCCGCACGCGTGTGGACTACAACCGCGACGCCGCCGAGCGGCACTGGGAGCGGCTGCTGGCGCTCTATCGCCGCAATCTGGTTCAGACATCGAAGGCATGATGCCCTTTCTGCTCATCGACTTTCCCGCCTTCAAGCCGATCGCGATCGAGATCGGTCCGTTCGCGATCCGCTGGTATGCGCTGGCCTATATCTGCGGCATCGTGTTTGGCTGGCTTTATGCGCGCTCGCTGCTGAAGAAGGAGCGGCTGTGGGGCGGCCCGGCGCCGATGTCGCTGGTGCAGATCGACGACTTCATCCTGTGGGTCACGCTCGGCATCATCCTCGGCGGCCGCACCGGCTACGTGCTGTTCTACAATCTGCCGTTCTTCATCGATCACCCCGCCGCGATCTTCAGATTGTGGGAGGGCGGCATGTCGTTCCATGGCGGCTTCCTCGGCTGCGTGGTCGCGGTAATGTGGTTCGCCTGGCGTAACCGCATCTCGATCCTGTCGCTCGGTGACATCACCACCGCGGTTGCTCCAGTCGGACTCCTGCTCGGGCGCATCGCCAACTTCGTCAACGGGGAATTGTGGGGCCGCGCCACCGATGCGAGCCTGCCCTGGGCGATGATCTTCCCGAACGATCCGACCCATCTGCCGCGCCATCCGAGCCAGCTCTACGAAGCCGGCATGGAGGGCGTGCTGCTGTTCACCGTTCTCGCGGTGATGATCCGTCTCGGCGCGCTGAAGCGGCCGGGCATGATCCTCGGCAGCTTCATCCTGATCTATGGGCTGACCCGGATCGCCGGCGAACATTTCCGCGAGCCTGATGCCCAGCTCGGCTTCCTCTGGGGCGGGTTAACCATGGGCATGCTGTTGTCGATCCCGATGCTTATCGTCGGAGGCATACTTATTGTATGGGCTGTCAGGCGCGGTGCGCCGACGCCCCCGGGGGCGATCCAACAATCCCTTTCGAGACAGCCGTGACCGAACAGCCGCTCCTCAACGAGATCAGGTCGCTGATCAAATCCTCGGGCCCCATGCCGGTCTGGCGGTACATGGAGCTGTGCCTGATGCATCCGCGCCATGGCTATTACGTCTCGCGCGATCCGCTCGGCCGCGAGGGCGACTTCACCACCGCGCCTGAGGTCAGCCAGATGTTCGGCGAACTGCTCGGCCTGTGGACCGCCTCGGTGTGGAAGCAGATGGGTTCGCCGCAGGTGCTGCGGCTGATCGAGCTCGGCCCCGGCCGCGGCACCATGATGGCGGATGCGCTGCGCGCCCTGCGCGTGCTGCCGCCGCTCTACCAGGCGCTGCACATCCATCTGGTCGAGGTCAATCCCGTGCTGCGCGACCGGCAGGGCGCGACGCTGTCGAGCGTGCGCAACATCGCCTGGCACGACAGCATCGACGACGTGCCCGAAGGCCCGAGCGTCATCCTGGCCAATGAATATTTCGACGTGCTGCCGATCCACCAGATGGTCAAGCATGAGGACGGCTGGCACGAACGCGTGATCGACGTCGACGGGAGCGGCAAGCTGATCTTCGGCGCAGCCACTGAGCCGACGCCACGCTTCGAGGTGCTGCTGCCGCCGCTGGTGCGCGCGGCTCCCGTCGGCGCCGTGTTCGAATGGCGGCCCGACAGCGAGATCATGAAACTCGCGACGCGCCTGCGCGACCAGGACGGCGCGGCGCTGATCATCGACTATGGCCATCTGCGCAGCGATGCCGGCGACACCTTCCAGGCGATTGCGCGACACAGTTTCACCGATCCGCTCAAGGCGCCGGGCCAGGCCGACGTCACCGCCCATGTCGATTTCCAGGCGCTGGCACGCGCCGCCGAGGACGTCGGCGCGCGCGTGCACGGGCCGGTGACGCAGGGCGATTTCCTCAAGCGCGTCGGCATCGAGACCCGCGCCGCCGCCCTGATGCAGAAGGCGACCCCCGAGGTGGCCACCGACATCTCGATCGCGCTGAAGCGCCTGACCGACACCGGACGCGGCGGTATGGGCTCGATGTTCAAGGTGCTCGGCATCTCGGAGCCGCGACTGACGGGCATCGCGGGCCTCAGCGATCTCGAACACGCCGGAGATGCCTGATGACGCTGACCTCGTCGCTGCTCTCGGCCGTTCCCGGCCTGCGCCATGCCTTCTTCACGCGCGAGGGCGGCGTGTCCGGCGGCATCTATTCGGCGCTGAACGGCGGGCTGGGCTCGCAGGACGATCAGGCGCGGGTCGCCGAGAACCGCCGTCGCATGGCCGAGCATGTCGGCGTGCCGGCCGACCGCTTCCTCAGCCTGCACCAGATCCATTCGCCCGACGTTCTCGTCGCGGACGCAGCATGGCCGAGCGGCCCGCGCCCGAAGGGCGATGCGCTGGTGACGAAGACGCCAGGGATCGCGCTCGGCGTCTCCGCCGCCGATTGCGGACCGGTGCTGTTCGTCGATCCCCAGGCGGGCGTGATCGGCGGCGCGCATGCCGGCTGGAAGGGCGCGCTGACAGGCGTGCTGGAATCCACCATCGCAGCCATGGAAGGGCTCGGCGCGTCGCGCGGCAGCATCATCGCCGCGATCGGTCCCCTGATCCGCCAGGACAGCTATGAGGTCGGCAACGAATTCGTCGCCCGCTTCATCGAGGCGGATGCGGACAATGCGATGTTCTTCATCCCGTCGGTGCGCGAGGGCCATGCGATGTTCGACCTCGCCGGCTTCATCCGCCAGCGGCTCGAGGCCGCCGGCATCCTGATGATCGACGATCTCGGGATCGATACCTATGCGGACGAGCGCTTCTTCAGCTATCGCCGCTCGGTGCATCGCAAGGAGCCGGATTACGGCCGCCACGTCCACGCCATCGCGCTGGAGCGCTGAGGTCTCGTGCCCCGGACGCGCGACGCAGCACGCATGTGATGCGCCGCTGAGCCGCGGCCCAAGGTCTCCGCAATGCCGATCTTCGTGATCTTGCTGGGTCCCGCAGCAGCGCTTCACGCTGCAGCGCGTCCGGGACACGAGAGGATGTTTGCGGCCATCGCCATGAAGCGTCAGGTGGGCGAGGTGAACACAAGGGCAACTCTTGCAGTCGCATTCCGGGGCTCGCGAAGCCAGACCCCGGAATGACAGTGGCTTGTGGCGCCGCTGCCCTAGACCTTAACCGATTTTAACGATATCGCTGCCGTCCAGAATGAGGGACGCGTCATCCATGTTGCGCCGTGCGGGTCCGCGCGTGCTGGCAGTCGTGCTGCTCGCGGCGGCAACGGCGCTTGGCGGCTGCGCCGCCGGCGGTGGCGCCGCCAATTCCTATGCGATGGCGCCGAGCGTCGGCTCCGGGGCGACGGTGGCGTTCGAATCCATCGACGGGCCGCCGCCACCCGTGTTCGACCGCATGGTGGGCGTGCTCGACAGCGAATCCAAGCTGCGCAGCCTGTCTGTCGTCTCCCGCGAGGGCTCTGCCGCCTATCGCGTGCGCAGCTACCTCTCCGCCCAGGTGGTGCGCGGCAGGACCGTGATCGCATGGGTCTGGGACGTCTACGATGCCAACCAGCAGCGGGCGCTGCGCCTGTCCGGCGAGGAACCGACCTCCGGCAAGGGCGGCCGCGACGCCTGGAGCGCGGCCGACGATCTGGTCCTGCGGAAGATCGCGCAGGCCGGATTCAGTGGACTTTCCAACATGATCAACGGCACGCCCGACGCGCCCGGCGCGGTTCCGGCGCTGCGCGGACCGGCCGTCGCCAGCGTGATCCCGAACTCCCCTTCGGCTGAGCTGCCGGCCAGTGCGCTCAGCTACGCCGACCCCTAACCGACGCTCAACCACGGCTGCCGAATTTCGTCCAAGCCTTTGGCCCGACTCGGGGTTTTCACGGGGAAACGTAGCCTCCCGGGTTGCCAGCGCCGCCCCCGGCCTGATATTTCCTCGCCCGTCGTAACCGTGCTCCCAGTGGGTATTCCTAGGATGTTGAACGTCGTATCCAGCAAAGCGCGGGGGGAAGCGTCCATGTCGGCCAAGAACGGCTCCATCAAGCTCGTCGCCGGCAACTCCAATCCGGCCCTGGCGCAAGCCATCGCGCAGGGTCTCGAGCTCCCGCTCACCAAGGCGGTGGTCCGGCGCTTTGCCGACATGGAGATCTTCGTCGAGATCCAGGAGAACGTCCGCGGCTCGGATGCCTTCATCATCCAGTCGACCTCGTTTCCCGCCAACGACCATCTGATGGAGCTCCTGATCATCACCGACGCGCTGCGCCGCTCCTCGGCGCGCCGCATCACCGCGGTGCTGCCCTATTTCGGCTACGCCCGGCAGGACCGCAAATCGGGCTCGCGCACGCCGATCTCCGCCAAGCTGGTCGCCAATCTGATCACGCAGGCGGGCGTCGACCGCGTCATGACGCTCGACCTGCATGCCGGCCAGATCCAGGGCTTCTTCGACATCCCGACCGACAATCTCTACGCCGCCCCGCTGATGGTGCGCGACATCAAGGACAGGTTCGACCTCTCCAAGGTGATGGTGATCTCGCCCGACGTCGGCGGCGTGGCGCGTGCGCGCGGTCTCGCCAAGCGCATCAACACCCCGCTCGCCATCGTCGACAAGCGCCGTGAGCGTCCGGGCGAGTCGGAGGTCATGAACGTGATCGGCGAGGTCGCCGGATACACCTGCATCCTGGTCGACGATATTGTCGATTCCGGCGGCACGCTGGTGAATGCGGCCGATGCGCTGATCGCCAAGGGCGCCAAGGACGTCTACGCCTACATCACCCATGGCGTGCTCTCCGGCGGCGCCGCCGCGCGCATCGCCGGCTCCAAGCTCAAGGAGCTCGTGATCACCGACTCGATCCTGCCGACCGATGCAGTGACCAAGGCGCCGAACATCCGCACGCTGCCGATCGGCAGCCTGATCTCCGACGCCATCGCGCGCACCGCGGCCGAAGAGTCGGTGTCGAGCCTGTTCGACTGAGACTCGTCATTCCGGGGCGGCGCACCAGCGCCGGACCCGGAATCTCGAGATTGCGGGGGGCTCGCTTCGCGAGCCCCGGCATGACTTCAAGGCCCTAACCCACGATCCCCGCGGCGACCTGGCCGCGCAGGCGCTCGAGCCCGTGCAGCGTCTCGGCGCAGGCGGCCGCGACCTCGACGCCCTTGATCCTGAAGTGCTTGCGGAAGAAGTCGTAATGCACCTCGGTCTCGTGGAACTGCTGCGGCGTCAGCACGGCGGAGAAGACCGGCACCTCGGTCCGCAGCTGCACGTCCATCAGCGCCTTGATCACCGTGTCGGCGACGAATTCGTGGCGATAGATGCCGCCGTCGACGACAAGGCCCGCCGCGACGATCGCGGTGTAGCGCCGCGTCTTGGCCAGCACCTGGGCGTGCAGCGGGATCTCGAACGAGCCCGGCACCTCGAACACGTCGACATGGGTCAGGTGGCGCAGCTCCGCCTCCTTGACGAAGGCGATGCGGGCCTCCTCGACCACGTCGCGGTGCCAGCAGGCCTGCACGAAGGCGACACGCTGCGGCTTGGCAAAGCGGGGATGGTCGGGCAGCGGCGGCGGGCCCGTTGGAACCGGCGGCGGCTGGGAGGTTTCGGTCTGGGAGGTCTGGGGGTCTTGCAACATCTGATTCATGGCTTTCCTTTTCAAGGACCAGAATCAGGGCACACGGAACGACGATCAGCCGCACCTTGCGATGCGTCTGCCACCGACCGTTCTCTTTCATCCGGACTTTGACCGTCGGCTTCGGAGTTTCACCGAATCTGCTGACCCTTCCCTTCGGCCACGGACCTCCGGGAAGGCGCTCGCGGGCTTGGGCCTGTTCGGGCCCTTACCGCCGGTGGGGACTTTCACCCCGCCCTGAGAACATCGGCCGCCCGGAATGGACGGCCTGAGCTGAAATATGAACCCGCCGACCGACAGCGGCAAGTAGGTTCCGTATCGGCCAGCCGCATGGTCCCATGCCGCCATGGCGGGCGTGGAGCTCGCGGGGCGGAATTCGTCCTCGCCGAGCACGGCGCGATCCGATTCCGGTTTGTTCTCAAATTAATAATTATGGCGGAGATCAGCTGTGGACGAAGGAGTCCTGGCTTGTGGACGGACTCGGCAGCCAGTTGCGCAGATTCCGCAAATCACATCAGTTGATCCGCGACAGGCCGCGCCGGTCGCGCGGAGATCGCGAGAAGCGACTCCCGGGATCGACGACGTTTAGGGAGCGCGCGCCGGACCCTACCGCGTGCGTATCACACACAACAATAAGGCAAGAGGTCGAGACGGCATGTCCCTGCTCGAAGGCACTATCGATTCCCGAAGCCATCCGCTCGCGGTGGTCGAGGATATCGCTGCCAGCAACAACTGGCCGTTCGAACGCTCCGGCGAGGACGAACTCACCATCGTCTCGAAGGGACAGTGGACCGACTACCAGATTTCCTTCACCTGGATGGGGGAGATCGAAGCACTGCATCTGGCCTGCGCGTTCGACATGAAGATCCCGGTGGCGCGTCGCGCCGAGGTGCAGCGGCTCGTCGCCGCGGTCAACGAGCAGCTGTGGGTCGGCCATTTCGATCTCTGGACCAACACCGGCATGATCATGCACCGCCAGGCGCTGGTGCTGCCGGGCGGGCTCACCGCCTCGACCGCGCAATGCGAGGCCATGCTGGCCGGCGCCATTCACGCCTGCGAGCGCTACTTCCCGGCGTTCCAGTTCGTGGTGTGGGCCGGCAAGACCACCACGCAGGCGATGGACGCGGCGATGTTCGATACGGTCGGCGAGGCGTAAGACCTCTCGAAATTAAGGGAAGCCGCAACCCCTCCCCCACGTCGCCCTGGCGAAAGCCAGGACCCATACCGCGAGGTCTCACCGCATCTCGCGATGCTTGTTGCCCTGCCATCCATCCACTAGAACCGATCGGGTTATGGGTCCCGGCCTTCGCCGGGACGACACCGAATTCGTGGTGACCACAGTGGCCAACAGCACTCTCCAGAACATCACCGGCACCATCCTGCTCGCCGGCGCCGGCAAGATGGGCGGCGCGATGCTGACGGGCTGGCTTGCGGGCGGGCTCGATCCGCGCCGCGTCGCGGTGATCGATCCGCAAATATCGCCCGAGATCACCGCGCTGGCGGCGCAAGGCGTCGCGCTCAACCCCGAGGCCGACAAGGTCGGAACGGTCGAGACCCTGGTCGTCGCGGTCAAGCCGCAGATGTTCCGCGAGGCCGGGCCAAGGTTGAAATCCTTCGTCTCTGGGACAACGTTGGTGGTGTCGATCATGGCCGGCACCACGATCGCCGCGCTCTCCGACATCTGCGGCGGCGCGGTGGTGCGCGCGATGCCGAACACGCCGGCTGCAATCGGCCGCGGCATCACCGTCGCGGTCGCAGCTGACAATGTCAGCGCCCCGCAGCGCGCCATCGCAGACGCGCTGCTGCGCGCCACCGGATCGGTCGAATGGGTCGCGGACGAAGGCCTGATGGACGCGGTGACCGCCGTCTCCGGTTCGGGTCCCGCCTATGTGTTCCTGCTCGCCGAGGAACTCGCGCGCGCCGGAATCGCGGCCGGGTTGCCGGAGGCGCTGGCGGTGAAGCTCGCGCGCGAGACCGTGTCCGGCTCCGGTGAGTTGCTGCACCGGTCCGACCTTGCGGCCGGCACGCTGCGCCAGAACGTCACCTCGCCCGGCGGCACCACGGCGGCCGCGCTCGGCGTGCTGATGGGCGAGCCGGGGCTGCGCGAATTGATGGTCCGCGCCATCGCGGCGGCGACGCAGCGCTCGAAGGAACTGGCGAAGTAGAAGCCTACGTCGCCCCGAGTCGCTTGTTGAACATCTCGACGTTCACCAGCCCGCGCGCATGGCGGCCTTCGCCGAGCCGGCGCGTGCCCTCGAAGGCCTCGACCTCGAAGCGGATGACGCGGCGCTCGACGGCAACCACCTTCGCCGTGGCGCGCACCGTGGCGCCGACGCGCGCGGCCGCGAGATGCCGGATATCGACCTCGGTGCCGACCGTGACCCAGCCCGGCTGGAGCGCCGCGCGGATCGCATCGCCCGACGTCATCTCCATCTCGAGGATCATCATCGGCGTGGCGTAGACGAAAGGCATGCCGGGCACGAAATGCCCGACGGTCCGCTCCACCGGCACCACCAGCGTGCGCTCCGCGCTCATGCCGATCGTGATGAAGTCGCGTGCGTCCATGGTCTACCTCGTCGTCCTGGACAAGCGAGCACAGCGAGCGCCGATCCAGGACCCATTACCCCGATTGGCTCTCGTTGGCGTCGTCCGAACCACGACCTGCCACACCAACGGCTTCCCGGGGTAATGGGTCCTGGCTTTCGCCAGGACGACGGCTGTGCTTGCAGAACCGGCGCCGCCTATTTCTTCGCCGCCGCCGCGCGCTCGACGAAGGTCTTGCCGCCCTTCATCTTGTGGCGGAGCGGAGCTTCGTTGATCTGGATGACGACGGCATCGGCGTCGACGCCGAGATTCTTGACCAGGGCCTGGGTGATGTCGCGCATCATGCCGGCCTTCTGCTCGTCGGTGCGGCCTTCGGCCATGCTGATGGTGATCTCAGGCATCGTTCTCTCCCTGTCATGGCCGGGCCTGACCCGGCCATCCATCATTCGGGAAGATGGATGCGCGGGTCAAGCCCGCGCATGACGAATGGGCGAATGGCTATCCCCACTTTACGTCATGGCGCGCCAGCACCTCGCGCACCTTGGCGACGAGATCGGCTTCGCTGCACGAGAACTGCGCCGGGCGGCTCTCGCGCCATTCCTGGTTGGAGGCGATCGCGGCCGCCGCCTTGGCGCCCTCGATCAGATCCTTGACCTGCACCTCGCCGCGCGCCTTCTCGTCCGAGCCCTGGATGATGACGCAAGGCGAGTTGCGGCGGTCGGCGTATTTGAGCTGGTTGCCCATGTTCTTGGGATTGCCGAGATAGAGCTCGGCGCGAATGCCGGCGGCGCGCAAGGACGCCACCATCTTCTGGTAGTCGGCGACGCGGTCGCGATCGAACACGGTGACGACGACGGGGCCGACCTCGGGCCTTGTATCGAGCTTGCCGAGCAGCGTCAGCGCCGCCTGCAGCCGCGACACGCCGATCGAGAAACCGGTCGCCGGCACCGGCTCGCCGCGGAAGCGCGAGACGAGACCGTCATAGCGTCCGCCGCCACCGACCGAGCCGAAGCGCACCGGGCGGCCCTTCTCGTCCCTGGTCTCGAGCAGCAGTTCGACCTCATAGACGGGGCCGGTGTAATATTCGAGGCCGCGGACGACGGAGGGGTCGATCTTGATGCGATCCGCACCGTAACCCGAGGCCGTTACCAGTTTCGCGATCTCTTCCAGTTCGCTGACGCCGGCGCGCCCGGTCTCACTCTTTGCCAGATAGGACTCCGCGGCAGCGATCGCTTCTTTCCAATCCTCGCGCGGCCTGGTGATGGCGAGAACGACGTCGGCTTCCGCGTCGCTCAGGTTGGCGCCCTTGGTGAAATCGCCCTTGCCTTCCTCGCCGCCGTCCCAGCGTCCGGCACCGAGCAGCTTGCGGACTTCGTCCGCGGAAAACTTGTCGAGCTTGTCGATGGCACGCAGCACGGTCAACCGGCGCGCCGCGTTGTCCTCGCCGGCAAGCCCGATGGCTTCCAGCACGCCATCGAGCACCTTGCGGTTGTTGACCTTGACCACGTACTGGCCGCGCGCGATGCCGAGCGCTTCCATCGTGTCCGCCGCCATCATGCAGATCTCGGCATCCGCCGCCGGCGTCGCCGAGCCGACCGTGTCGGCATCGAACTGCATGAACTGGCGGAAGCGGCCAGGGCCGGGCTTTTCGTTGCGGAAGACGTAGCCGACACGGTAGCTGCGATAGGGCAGGACGAGAGCGTCGGTCCCGTAGCGCTCGCCGACATAGCGCGCGAGCGGCGCAGTGAGATCGTAGCGCAGGCTGATCCACTGCTCGTCGTCGTCCTGGAACGAGAACACGCCTTCGTTCGGCCGATCCTGGTCGGGCAGGAACTTGCCGAGCGCGTCGGTGTATTCCATCGCCGGCGTCTCCACCGGCTCGAAGCCGTAGAGCTCGTAGACGGCGCGGATCTTCTCGACCATCTCGCGCGTCGCCCGGATCGCGGCGGGGTCGCGATCCTCGAGCCCGCGCGGCAGGCGCGCCTTCAGTTTCTGCGGTTTTTTGGGTTTTTCGGCCATGGGCGGCATTTACCAGCCGGGGCGCGGGGCGGCAACTCTTCTTGCCCTCTCCCCCTGCGGGAGAGGATGGCTCGCCGCATAGCGGCGAGACGGGTGAGGGGTTCTCTCCGCGAACGCAGATTTCGTTGCGTGGCGACGACCCCTCATCCGGCGCTTCGCGCCACCTTCACCCGCAAGGCGAGAAGGAAGAGACGATCAAAACACCTTCCTGATCCAGTTGTGCGGATCGTTGGTGCGGCCGTACTGGATGTCGACGAGCTGCTTGCGCAGGCCCATCGCGACGGGGCCGGCGGCACCGCCATTGATCTCGAAGTCGCCGCTGACCGATCGCACCTTGCCGATCGGCGAGATCACGGCGGCGGTGCCGCAGGCAAAGGCTTCCTTCAAACGGCCGGAGGCGGCGTCCTTGCGCCACTGGTCGAGCGAATACGGCTCTTCGCGCACGGTCTTTCCGGAATCGCGGGCGAGCTTGATGATCGAGTCGCGGGTGATGCCGGGCAGGATGGTGCCGAGCGGCGGGGTCGAGAGCGAGCCGTCGTCGAACACGAAGAACACGTTCATGCCGCCGAGTTCCTCGATGTAGCGACGTTCGAGCGCGTCGAGGAAGACGACCTGGTCGCAGCCGTGCTGGATCGCCTCGGCCTGCGCGCGCAGGCTGGCGGCGTAGTTGCCGCCGCATTTGACGGCGCCGGTGCCGCCGACGGCGGCGCGGGTATAGTTCTCGGACACCCAGATCGAGACCGGGGCAGGCCCGCCCTTGAAATAGGAGCCGACCGGCGAGGCGATCACCGCGAAGATGTATTCGGACGACGGCTTGACGCCGAGGAAGGTCTCGCTGGCGATCATGAAGGGGCGGAGGTAAAGGCTGCCCTCGCCGCCCGGCATCCAGGCGCGATCGATGCGCACGACCTGCTCGACCGCCTCGATGAAGACGTCTTCGGGCAGCTGCGCCATCGCCATGCGGTCGGCGGAGTCCCTGAAGCGGCGCGCATTGGCGTCGGGACGAAACAGGTTCACGCCGCCGTCGTCGCGCTTGTAGGCCTTCAGCCCCTCGAAGATCTCCTGGGCGTAGTGCAGCACGGCACCGGCCGGATCGAGCTGGAAGTTGGCGCGCGCCTCGACCCGGGCATCGTACCAGCCGCCCTTGGCCTGATTGTAGCGCACGACCGCCATGTGATCGGTGAAGATCCGGCCGAAACCGGGATCGACCAGCCTGGCGACACGGTCCTTTTCGGGTGTCGGATGGGACGACGGCTGGATCTCGAATGTCATGCTCATGTCCTTGCCTCCCGCTGCCGATGGCGGCGCTGTTCTGGCGCCCGCCTGCCCGTTCCGGGTCCGGCTGGCTTGATGGGGTTTCTGGCCGGACGACCGCCAGCCTTGTTACGGCCGGTTTCCGCGACCAGCATGCCGGGCAGGACATGCTTTTGCGGAAGGCGGAAGTCCAGTATGTTTTGCCGAAATGCCGCTCGACAATCGCACGGTAGATCTGATCAGGCCGGCACCAGCTGTTCGGCTGTCCCTCCGACCGTCTTTGACATACCACCCGCAGCGAAACGATCTAAAATTTCGTACCGGCTGATCGTTTTGTAACATTGAACCCAAGATACGTCAATATGCCTGACATAAATTTCGCAACTCGACCTCAGGACGCCGCCCAAACTGGGCGCGCGACGGGCGATGGAGGCAATTTGCGCTGGGATATCATCGAGCTGCTGTTCTTCGCCTATCGCGATTTCGTCGGCGATCCCGACCAAGAGCTGGAGGAGTTCGGCTTCGGCCGGGCTCATCACCGGGTCATGCATTTCGTCTACCGCTATCCCGGCCTCAAGGTCGCCGACCTGCTCGACGTGCTGCGCATCACCAAGCAGTCGCTCGGACGGGTGCTGAAGCAGCTGCTCGACGAGGGCTACATCATCCAGAAGACCGGGGATAACGACCGCAGGCAGCGGCTGCTCTACGCGACCGCGAAGGGCGAAGCGCTGGTGCAGAAGCTCGCGGGCCTGCAGACCACGCGGATCTCCCGGGCGCTCGAGCAGATGGGGCCGCAGGATGCCGAGACCGTCAAACGCTTCCTGCGCGCGATGATCGACCGCGACGATCCCGACAAGGTGCTGGAGACCATCTTCGCTTCCGTCAACCACGACGCCAAGGAGTGACCGTGCCGCTCGCTGCCACGCTCGCCCGCCATCCGGTACAACCGGCCGATGACGCCCCGCATTTGCTGCTGGTCGACGACGACCGCCGCATCCGCGATCTGCTGTCGCGCTTCCTCGCCAGCGAAGGTTACCGTGTCACCACGGCGGCGAGCGCCGGCGATGCCCGCTCGAAACTGCTGGGCCTGCATTTCGACCTGTTGATTCTCGACGTCATGATGCCCGGCGAGACCGGCTTCGACCTCGCCCGCTTCATCCGCACCTCCTCCTCGGTGCCGATCGTGATGCTGACCGCGCGTCACGAAGCGGAAGCCCGCATCGAGGGGCTCCAGATCGGCGCCGACGACTACGTGGCCAAGCCGTTCGAGCCGCGCGAACTGGCGCTGCGCATCAACAACATCCTCAAGCGCGCAGCGCCGCCGCCACAGGCCGTGGCCGTGGAGAAGATCGCGTTCGGGCCCTACGTCTTCCATCTCGATCGCGGCGAGTTGCGCCAGGGGGAGGAGGTCATCCACCTCACCGACCGCGAGCGCGAGATGCTGCGGATCCTCTCGGAGACACCGGGCGAGACCGTCCCGCGCAGCGCGCTGACCGGCAATGGCAGCGTCAACGAGCGCGCCGTCGACGTGCAGATCAACCGCCTCCGGCGCAAGATCGAGACCGATCCCGCCAATCCGCTGTTCCTCCAGGCGGTACGCGGCATCGGCTACCGGCTGGTCGCCTCGCCTTAAGACAGCATTGAAGCGCACCCGATGAGCACGATCGACACCGGCCTTACGCTGCTGAAGAGCGCGGCCGGTCGCGTCTCCGCCGCCAACGGCTGGATGGGCAACGCGTTCAAGGGCTGGATGCCGACCGGCCTCTATGCGCGCGCGCTGCTGATCATGATCGTGCCGATGGTGGTGCTGCAATCGGTCGTCGCCTTCGTGTTCATGGAGCGGCACTGGAACACGGTGACGCGGCGCCTGTCGGCCGCGGTGGTGCAGGACATCGCCGCGCTGATCGACGTCTACAAGGGCTATCCGCAGGACAAGGACCGCGACCAGATCCGCCGCATCGCGCAGCAGCGGCTCGGGCTCGTCGTCGACTTCCTGCCGGCCGGCGACATGCCGCCGCCCGGACCGAAACCCTTCTTCTCGCTGCTCGACCAGACGCTCTCGGTGCAGCTCGGCCGCCAGATCGGCCGCTCGTTCTGGATCGACACCGTCGGCCGCTCCAACCTCGTGGAGATCCGCATCCAGCTCGATGATGCCGTGATGCGCGTGTTCGCGCAGCGCAGCGCCGCCTATGCCTCGAATTCGGAGATCTTCCTGTTCTGGATGGTCGGCACCTCGTCGATCCTGCTGATCGTCGCGGTGCTGTTCCTGCGCAACCAGATCAAGCCGATCCTGCGGCTTGCCGATGCCGCCGAGAGTTTCGGCAAGGGCCGCGAGGCGCCGAACTTCCGGCCGCGCGGCGCGCGCGAGGTGCGGCGCGCGGCGGTCGCCTTCCTCGAGATGAAATCTCGCATCGAGCGCACGATGGAGCAGCGCACCGCGATGCTCGCCGGCGTCAGCCACGATCTGCGCACCATCCTGACCCGCTTCAAGCTCGAACTGGCGCTGATCGGCGACAGTCCCGAACTCGAGGGCATGCGCAAGGACGTCGACGAGATGTCGATGATGCTGGAGGACTATCTCGCCTTCGCCCGCGGCGACACCGGCGAGCAGTCGCAGCCGACCGACATGGCGCAGGCGCTGGAAGAGCTGCGCAGCGATGCCGAGCGCCACGGCCACACCGCCACCGTGGCGTTCCACGGTCTTCCCGTCGTCACGGTGAAGCCCGCCTCGTTCAAGCGCTGCCTCGCCAACCTCGTCACCAACGCGGCGCGCTACGGCAAGAAGATCGTCATCACCGGCCAGCGCGATCACCGCTATCTGACGGTGACGGTGGACGATGACGGACCGGGCATTCCGGCGCATCTGCGCGAAGAGGTGTTCAAGCCGTTCCTCCGGCTCGACAACGCCCGCAACCAGGACGAAGGCGGTACCGGCCTCGGGCTTGCGATTGCCCGCGACATCGCCCGCTCGCATGGCGGCGACATCACGCTCGGCGACAGCCCGATGGGGGGATTGCGCGCGAGCGTCAGAATTCCGGTGTAGAGGGCGTGTAGCCCGGATGGAGCGCAGCGAAATCCGGGATTCGTTTTCCGGTGCGCCCTTCACTCTGGTACGGACGGCGCCCCCGGATTGCGCTGCGCTTCATCCGGGCTACGCGATCACATCACTTCGGCAGCAGCGCCTTCAGCTTGTCCATGTCGCGCACGTTCATCTTGAAGCCGCCGGGCATCACGATGTCGCCGGGCTTCTGCTCCGGCTTGCAGGCGCCGAGCCATTTCGCTTCCAGCGTCATGGCGGTATCGCGCCCCGCCGCACCGGCAGGGCCGCCTTGCGCATGCGAGGTCGTCTTCACCGTATAGGCGGAGTTGAAGTCGCCGGTGATCTCGGCATGCGAGGTGGTGTTGATGCCGGCGACGCTGCACTCGGAGTCGGTGACGTAACCGGTGGCGGTCTTCTTGATCTCCTGCTTGGCGCAGATCTGCTTGGCCATCGGCGAGACGTTGTTGTTCATCTCCTTGTCGACGGTCGGATCGGTGCAATGCTGCATGGTCATGTCGGGCTGCTGCGAGCCGGCCCTGACCATCTTCAGTTCCCACAGCCCGGCCTTGCGCACCGGAAGGTCCTCGGCGAGGGCCGCACCTGCCGAGGCGAAGAGACAAATGGCCGAGCCGAGCAAAGCAAGCTTGCGCGTCATGAGCGGAGACTCCGGCTGACTTGGACCTGACGGCGACGCTCAGTAGAGCGTACGGATCGGACGGTCTGCGGCGCCGTAGGGCACCCAGCGGCAGGAGAAGGAGATGTATCCGCCCTCATAGCCCTGCACCGCCAGGAATTTGACGACCTTGCCGTACTGCGCGCAATGATCGACGGCAACCTGCCGGGCATCGACCTGGGTGGCCATCGAATAGGCGATGATGCCGCCGGTGTCGTTGCCCTTGAAGGGCGGCACCGGAAGGATGTCGGCGTGCGCAGACTGGCTCGCCAGAAGACCCAGGGCAGCAAGCGCCACGGCGGCAATGATTCGCATTCACGTCACTCCATCTGTCGGACGCCATTTTACGGTGCCGGGATGGATGTGGAAAGAACGGATGCCGACCCGTCGCCGACATTGCAGCGAACTCCTTCCGGAGTGTTGCCGCGCTGCACTTGACCTCCCCCGGCCTTCGCGGCACCGTCCGACCTCCGCAAGACCCAGCAGTCGGATTGCCCATGCGCGCCATCTCGTCGAAATCGCTCCGCTTTGCCGCCATGCTCGGCCTCATGTTCGGCGTGCAGTTCCTCGGCGAGGCCAGGGCCGCCAACCCGCTGGAGCTGAATTTCTGGCTGAGCGGCCCGCGCTACGACGGCAACGTCGCGGACTGCGACAAAGCGCTGCCGACCATCGCCAGCCAGTTCTGGGAAAAGGAAAGCTCGTTCTGGAATTCCTCGTTGCAGATCACCGGCTTCGCCTCCGTTCGCGAGACCGCTTTCCGGCCTTGGGCGTCCGACAACATCCCGCGCCGCTATTGCACCGGACAGGCCATGCTGAACGACGGGAAAGTACGCGTCGTCCATTTCTCGATCATCGAGGATGGCGGCTTCGCCGGCTTCGGCCAGGGCGTCGAATGGTGCGTGGTCGGGCTCGACCGTGACTGGGCCTACAATCCGGCCTGCCGCGCCGCCCGCCCCTGAGCACGGCGGCCTGATTCGGCCCGGGGCGCGCACGGGACGTGCCAGCATCAATTTTGTTCTTGAAATGTTCCTTTCCGCTGCTAGGCTGTTTTGCACAGTCTAGTTGAGGGGCGTCGTCATGTTTCATCCCGGATTGCTGTCTCTGTCCCGCCTGGTGATCTCGCTGACCCTGGCTGCCGGACTTGCCGCCTTTGCCGGCTCGGCAAAGGCCCAGGACCGACGGCAGAACGCCCCCGGCGAATTCGATTTCTATGTGCTCTCACTGTCCTGGTCGCCGTCCTTCTGCGAGGAGGCGGCCGAACGCGGCGGGCGGGCGCAGATGCAATGCGGCGGACGCCCCTATGCCTTCGTGGTGCATGGGCTCTGGCCGCAATATGAGAACGGCTTCCCCGAATACTGCCAGCGGCCGGCGCCGCGGCTGAGCCGCAATATCGTCTCCGCGATGCTCGATCTGATGCCGGCGCCGGGCCTGATCTTCAACGAGTGGGACAAGCACGGCACCTGCTCCGGACTGACCGACCGCAACTATTTCGAGACGATCCGCAAGGCGCGCGCCGCGATCAAGATTCCGGCGGAATATCTCGACCTCTCGCAGGCCAAGACCGTCGCTCCGGCAACGGTCGAGGAGGCCTTCATCAAGGCCAATCCCGGTCTCAGCAATTCCGCGGTCGCAGTCACCTGCAACCGGACGCGGCTGTCCGAGGTCCGGATTTGCCTCAGCAAGGACCTGCAGTTCCGCGCATGCGAGGAAACCGATCGCCGCGCCTGTCGCCGCGAACAGGTGACGATGCCGCCGATCCGGGGCGGCTGAGGGACCGTCCCCCCTGTCACACCGGGACCTCCGCGCCATTCATTCCGTGCAGCCTTGCAGGGAAGGCCGGGACAAGCCCGGCCATGACGCGTAGAAGAGGCTGCGCATCCTCTTTCATGAGCCGCAGCCACACCCATGAACTATCGCCACGCCTTCCACGCCGGCAATTTCGCCGATGTCATCAAGCACATCGTTCTGGCGCGCATCCTGACATACCTTCAGGAGAAGGAGGGCGCGGTTCGCATCATCGATACCCATGCCGGTGCCGGTCTCTATGATCTCGAGGGCGACGAGGCGCGCCGCAGCGGCGAATGGCTGACGGGAATCGCCCGTCTGATGCAGGCGCGTCTGTCCAACGAGACGGCGGCGCTGATCAGGCCCTATCTCGACATCGTGCGCGCCTTCAATCCCAAAGGCGAACTCAAGACCTATCCGGGATCGCCCCTGATCGCGCGCGGCCTGATGCGGCCGCAGGACCGCCTCGTGGCCTGCGAACTCGAGCCAAAGGCGCGCAAGGCGCTGATCGACGCGCTGCGCCGCGACGAACAGGCCCGCGTGGTCGATCTCGACGGCTGGATGGCGCTGCCGGCCTTCGTGCCGCCGAAGGAGCGCCGCGGCCTCGTGCTGATCGACCCGCCCTTCGAGGCCAAGGACGAATTCGATCGGCTCGGCAATGCGTTTGCGACCGGTTTCGCGAAATGGCCGACGGGCATCTACGTCATCTGGTATCCGGCCAAGAGCCGGCGCGCCACCGATGCGCTGGCCCAGCAGGTGGCGCGGCTCGCAGCAGCCGCAAAACCGCCGGCAACATGCCTGCGGCTCGAATTCAGTGTCGCACCGCAGCTCGAAGGCGCCGCCCTCACCTCCGCCGGGCTGCTGATCGTCAATCCGCCCTACACGCTCCACGGCGAGCTCAAGACCATCCTGCCCGAGCTGGAAATGCCGCTGGGCCAGGGCGGCGCTGCCAGATTCCGATTAGAAGCGCCGAGATCCTAAGGCTCCGGCATTCTTGGGAAAAATATGCAGGAGTGGTGTTCACATCACCGCGATCCGTATTATGCTGTTTCTGTGACTGGCTTTGCGTTCCGCTTCCGCGAATGGTTGCGGCGGGGTGAAGGCCTAAGAAAGATCCGAACGGACCATGACGGTCCGCCCAAGGATGGCCGCCTCCCGGGCTCGTAACGCCCGGTCATGCTGCGACGTGCGTCTGCGTCGTGGCGGAGGAGCAATGAGGGGGAGTTTCCCGATGGCCATGACGGGAACGGTCAAGTTCTTCAACGGTGAGCGCGGTTACGGTTTCATCAAGCCTGATGATGGCGGTCGCGACGTCTTCGTTCACATCACCGCGGTGGAGCGGGCTGGACTGAAGGACCTTGCCGAAGGACAGCGTATCACTTTCGAAGTCGAACCGGACAAGAAGGGAAAGGGACCGAAGGCGGTCAACCTTGTCATTCTTTCCTAGCGGGCCCGCGCGACAGGGCCCGAGGGAAAAGCTGGCAAAAAAATCCCGGCCGCGAGCGGCCGGGAGGCTGTAGTCCGGTATTTTCTTCTTTGAACGATCAGAAGCGGTAATTGACGCCGGCGCGCACAACGCTGGCGCTATAGCCGTTGGAAACACCGGTGATCGCGAACTGGCTCGTCGACAGATCGATGTAGAGATATTCGAGCTTGGCGCTCCAGTTCGGCGTGAAGCCGACTTCCGCGCCGGCACCGATGGTCCAGCCCGCGGTGACGTGCGATTCCGTCCAGCCGAAGGTCTGCCCGCGCAGTTCACCGAAGGACAGACCTGCGGTGCCGTAGAACAGCACGTTGTTCAAGGCATAGCCGGCGCGGCCGCGCAGCGTGCCGAACCACGGATTGGAGAACTTCCATGGCGCGAACGTGTCGTCGGCGCCGGAAGCCTGGATGTCGCCCTCCACGCCGAACACCCACGGACCGCTCTGGAAATTGTAGCCGGCCTGGACGCCGCCGATGAAGCCGGAGGGCTTGGCCGGATTGTTGTCGACCGATCCCCATGCGTAACCGACATTGCCGCCGAGATAGGGACCTGCCCAGCTATAGGCATTGAGCGGCTGGTTGACGGTATAGGGCGCACGCTGCCCGTAATTGAGATCGGCGGCCGCTGCCGAAGCCGTCCAGCCGGCGGCAACCAGTGCGGCTGCGCCCACGACGAACCTCTTCATCACACTCTCCAACGCTACTGCCGCAACCGGTGCGATGCCTGCGCCGCCGCGCGAGACCATCGAATGGTTACGGAACCACGACTTTTTCGCGTAGGATTTATCGAGAGTATTAAGTTAAAGGGCTGTTAAGACCCGTTACCGCGCTCTTAACAGACTTAAGAAAGCGTTACCGGGACCTGCGCCGCCGACGTTACGCGGCGGCACCGCCGGAACTTCAAATCGGCATCCCCAGCGCCTAAATTCGTCCCATGAGTCACGATTCCACCGACAGCCCGGACAAGTCACGCGCAGAGCAGGCGCGGCCGGAGGCTGCGGCGGAGGCGCCACGCGCGACCTCGGCAGCGCCGGATGTCGATCCCGCCACCGCAGGCGGCGAGGACGAGGACGAGTCGCGGCTGCCCGACATTTTCGAGGAGACCGGCGCGGTCGGCGAGGAGCCGCTGGCGACCGGCCATGAGGCGATCGAGCGCGCGGTCCGGCTCGCCCCCACCTCGCCCGGCGTCTATCGGATGCTCAATACCAATGCCGACGTGCTCTATGTCGGCAAGGCCAAGAACGTCAAAAAGCGTCTGTCGAGCTATGCGCGCCAGAGTGCGCCGCTGCCGGCCCGCATCCTGCGCATGATCGCCGCCACGGTGAACGTGGAGATCATCTCGACCACGACCGAGACCGAGGCGCTGCTGCTCGAGGCCAACCTCATCAAGCAGCTGCGGCCGCGCTTCAACGTCCAGCTGCGCGACGACAAATCGTTTCCCTATATCCTGATCACCGGCGACCATTGGGCGCCGCAGATCCTCAAGCATCGCGGCGCCCAGACGCGGCCGGGGCGCTATTTCGGGCCGTTCGCCTCGGCCGGCGCCGTCAATCGCACCATCACGGCGCTACAGCGCGCGTTCCTGATCCGCTCCTGCACCGATTCCTTCTTCGAGAGCCGGACGCGGCCGTGCCTTTTGCACCAGATCCGCCGCTGCGCCGGCCCCTGCACCCGCGAGATCGATTTCGGCGGCTACACCACGCTGGTGCGCGAGGCGACCGACTTCCTGTCCGGCAGGAGCCAGGCGGTGAAGCAGGAGCTCGCCGGGGAGATGGAGAAGGCCTCCGACGAACTCGAATTCGAGCGCGCCGCGCTGTACCGCGACCGCCTCGCCGCGCTGTCGGCGATCCAGTCGCAGCAGGGCATCAATCCGCGCACGGTGGAAGAAGCCGACGTGTTCGCCATCCACCAGGAGGGCGGCTTCTCCTGCGTCGAAGTGTTCTTCTTCCGCACCGGACAGAACTGGGGCAACCGCGCCTATTTCCCGCGCGCCGAGAAGAGCTTTTCGCCGGAGGAGGTGCTGGGCTCGTTCCTCGCCCAGTTCTACGACGACAAGCCGCCGCCGAAGACGATCCTGCTCAGCCACGAGATCGAGGAGAGCGAGCTGCTCGCCGACGCGCTGGCGATCAAGGCCGGCCACAAGGTCGAGGTCGCAACGCCCAAGCGCGGCGAGAAGAAGGAGCTGGTCGCGCATGCGCTGACCAATGCGCGCGAGGCGCTGGGCCGCAAGCTGGCGGATACCGCGACGCAGGGACGGCTGCTCGAGGCGATGGCCGCCACGCTGGCCCTGCCGCATCCGCCCAAGCGCATCGAAGTCTACGACAACAGCCACATCCAGGGCACCAATGCGGTTGGTGCCATGATCGTCGCGGGTCCGGACGGCTTCGTGAAGAACCAGTACCGCAAGTTCAACATCAAGTCGGAAGGGCTCACCCCCGGCGACGACTACGCCATGATGCGCGAGGTGCTGGAGCGACGCTTCAAGCGCCTGATCAACCCGCCCGAAGAGAGCGCAGCCAGGGTCAAGGACGACGACTTCCCGCAATGGCCCGACCTCGTCATCATCGACGGCGGCCGCGGCCAGCTCAACGCCGTCCGCGAGATATTCGCCAATCTCGGCCTGACCCAGGTGGCGCTGATGTCGGTGGCCAAGGGACCCGACCGCGACGCCGGCCGCGAGACCCTGTTCATGCCCGAGCGCGAGGCGATCAAGCTGGAGCCGCGCGACCCGGTGCTCTATTTCATCCAGCGGTTGCGGGACGAGGCCCATCGCTTCGTCATCGGCTCGCATCGCAAGCTGCGCAAGAAGGATATCCGCGAGGCCGGATTGCAGGAGATTCCCGGCATCGGCCCGTCACGCAAACGTGCCTTGCTGCATCATTTCGGAACCCTGAAGGAGATCGAGCGGGCCTCGATCGCCGATCTCGGCAGGGTTCCGGGGGTGAGCGCCGAGAGCGCCCGCAGGATTTTCGAGTATTTCCATCCCCAGCCGGGATGAACGAAGGGGGGACCGCGGTCATAAGGTCGTCGCATGCCGCTTCCATGTGAGGCGGACGGTTGACCTTCGGGCCACAGCGGTATTGGTAGAACAAATGAACATCGCCACGACACGAGGGACGAACAGCCGCGCGATGTCCCTCCCCAACATCCTGACCTATGGCCGGATCGCCGCGATCCCGGTCGTGGTCGCATGCATCTATGCACAGTCGATCCTGGATGGCCCGCTCTGGCTGCGCTGGGTCGCGGTCGCCATCTTCATCGCGGCCGCCGTGACCGACTATCTCGACGGATACTATGCCCGGATCTGGAACCAGCAGTCGGCGTTCGGCCGCATGCTCGACCCGATCGCCGACAAGCTGCTCGTCGCCTCCTGCCTGCTGATGCTGGCGGCGGACGGCATCATCCATGGCTGGTCGCTCTGGGCGGCCATCGTCATCCTGTGCCGCGAGATCCTGGTCTCGGGCCTACGCGAATATCTCGCCGCGCTCCGGGTCAGCGTGCCCGTGACCAAGCTCGCCAAGTGGAAGACCACGGTCCAGTTGGTCGCCATCGGCTTCCTGCTCGCAGGCGAGGCCGGCGACCAGGTCGTTCCCGTGGTGACCCAGATCGGCCTGCTGCTGCTGTGGGCCTCCGCGATCCTGACCATGTACACCGGCTACGACTATTTCCGCGCCGGCATCCATCACCTCATCCAGGAGGATGAGGGATGAAGATCAAATACTTCGCCTGGGTCCGCGAACGCATCGGCATGGCCGAGGAGACGATCGAGCCGCCGGCGACAGTGCGGACCGTGGAGGATCTGATCGCCTGGCTGTCCGGCCGCGGCGAGGCCTATGCCTATGCCTTCGAGAAACCGAAGGTGATCCGCGCCGCGATCGACCATGCCCATGTCCGGCCGGACGCGACAATCGCGGGCGCCCGCGAGATCGCGTTCTTCCCGCCGATGACCGGCGGCTAGACCATGGGCTGTCCCGTCACCATCCGGGTCCATGAGGACGATTTCGACGTCGCGCGCGAGATCGCGCGCCTGAGCGAAGGACGCACCGATATCGGCGCCGTCGTCAGCTTTTCCGGCATCTGTCGCGGCGACGAGGGCAGCGCGAAGATCGCGGCCCTGACGCTCGAGCATTATCCCGGTATGGCCGAGGAGGAGATCGCCCGCCATGTCCAGGAGGCGGTGGCGCGCTGGCCGCTCAACGGCGTCACGGTGATCCACCGTGTCGGGAGATTCCTGCCGGGGCAGAACATCGTGCTGGTCGTGACGGCCTCGCAACATCGTCGCGCGGCGTTCGAGGCGGCCGAATTCCTGATGGACTATCTGAAGACCAGCGCCCCGTTCTGGAAGAAGGAAGAGAGCGCCACCGGTACCGGCTGGGTCGAGGCCCATGCCCGTGACGACGAGGCCGCCGCACGCTGGACCAAATCCTGATGGCGAAGACAGCATCCAAGACCCTCGCGCGCGGACGCGCAGCGGCCAAGAAATCCGTGACGACCAAATCTCCGAGGACCAAGCCAGCCAAGGTCGGCCATGGCGAACTGGTCACGCTGCTCGATTACGTCCGCTACGGCGTCAGCCGTTTCAATGAGGCGCAGCTCGCCTTTGCCCATGGCACCACCGATCCGGTCGCTGAAGCCGCCTTCCTGGTCTGCGAAGCCCTGCACCTCAACCCCGACCAGTTCGAGATGTTTGCCCATGCCCGGATCACCGCAGCAGAGGGCAAAGTCATTCTGGACCTGATCGACAGGCGCGTGACCACACGCAAGCCGGCCGCTTATCTGGTCAACAAGATCTACATGCGCGGCCTGCCCTTCTATGTCGACGAGCGCGTCATCGTCCCCCGCTCCTTCATCGGCGAACTGCTGGACTCGCATTTCGGCGGCGACGGCGAGGCGGGCTCGCTGATTGACGATCCGCTGGCGGTGGAGCGCGTGCTCGATCTCTGCACCGGATCCGGATGCCTTGCGATCCTCGCCGCGTATCATTTCCCCAATGCCGTGATCGACGCCGTCGATGTCTCGAAAGGGGCGATCGAGGTTGCCGCGCGCAACGTCCGCGACCACGGGCTCGACGACCGGATCTCGCTGCACCGCGGCGATTTGTTCGCCCCGCTGGGCGATGCCCGCTACGACCTCATCATCACCAATCCGCCCTATGTCGATGCGGACGGCATGGCAGCGCTGCCGCCGGAATGCCGGGCCGAGCCGAAGCTCGCCTTCGACGGCGGTGCCGACGGCCTCGACGTGGTGCGCCGGATCCTGGCAGAGGCCCCCGATCACCTCACCCCGGGCGGCGGATTGATCTGCGAGATCGGCCGCGGCCGCGAACTGGTCGACGAGGCCTTTCCGGACTTGCCGCTGCTCTGGCTCGACACCGAGGAGTCCGAGGGCGAGGTGTTCTGGATCGCGGCCGCCGATCTCGGCTGATCCGCCGGGACGGTTGCGTCCGGACGGAACAAGTCAATTTCCGCCACGTTCATCCTCCGACCAATGACCTGTTCTCGGAGGATGACCGTATGCTCGCGCCATCGGGCGAATTGTTGCGCGCCGGGCTGGCGCTCAAGCTGAACCACGTCAAGCGTGCCGCCCAGTCCTATCTGCACGACCGCACCACGCACGCCACCGGCAGGGTCACATCCTACGTCGCGGCTGCCGGCCTGTTCGCGGCGGCAGGACTATTCGTGCTCGCGGCCATGTTCGTCGGCCTGATCGCGCTCTATCGCTGGGTGGCGATCAGCCATGGCCAGTTCTGGGGCTTCGGCGCCGTCGGCGCCGTCCTGCTGGTGCTGGCCGCGGTCTGTGCTGGCATCGCGGCGGCGCAGATGAATCGAAAGAACAAGCCGATCGTTCCGCTCGCCAGCCGGCTGCGGGTTGCGATCGCAACGCCGCGCATCCCGCGCGGAACCGTTACGCAGGCCATCAAGGAGGTCGCAACGCCGATTCCTCTCGCGCCGCTGGCGCCGGGCGAAGGCGGCAAGGCCTGGCGGGCGCGCGGCAAGCGGCCGGTCCAGCTCGGCGTGATGCTCGCCGCCGTCGGACTCCTGGGCCTCGCCGCCGCACGTCGCCGACGCAGCGCACAGCGAGTGGACGCCTGAATGCGTATGCCGCGATCCGGGCCTCTCGACAGCTGGATGCTGGTGGCGGCCACCGCCGTCTTCGTCCTGACCGCCGAACGATACGTCAAGCAAGCCGGCCTGTTCCGCCAGTCACCGCAGCCCGATGAGCGCGATCAGGAGGCCAATTCCCCGGAAACCAGCCCCGGCCGCGCCGCAGAGCAGTCCGACCGGGGCCGCCGAACCAGCAGCCCGTTCGCAATCCCCTGGGCCGGCTGGAAGGACATCTTCTGGCGCACCTATCAGCGGATCGACGACGACCGGCTGCTCGCCACGGCAGGGGGCGTCGTCTTCTTCGGGCTGCTCGCGATCTTCCCGGCGGTGACGGCCCTGGTCTCGTCCTATGGATTGTTCGCGGACCCCGCCACGATCAGCGGCAATCTCCAGACGCTCGCGATGATGCTACCGCAAGGCGCCTTCCAGATCGTCGAGGAACAGGTCGCGCGCGTGGTCTCGAAGGGCAATACCGCGCTCGGCGCCACCTTCGTGCTCGGCCTCGTGCTCGCGATCTGGAGCGCCAATGCCGGCGTCAAGGCCGTGTTCGACGCCCTGAACGTGGCCTATGAGCAGCGCGAGAAGCGCGGCTTCATCAAGCTGAACCTGATGTCGCTCACCTTCACGGTGGGCGGCATCGCCGCGCTGCTGCTGATGGTGGGCGCCGTCGTCGCCTTTCCGCTCGCGCTCGATCATCTCGGCATCGCCCCCGAGAGCAAGCTGATCGTGACGCTGGCGCGCTGGCCGCTGTTGTTCGTCATCCTGCTCGCGGCGCTGGCCGTGCTTTACCGCTTCGCGCCCAGCAGGGACGCCCCACGCTGGCAGTGGCTGAGCATCGGCGCGCTGACGGCCGCACTGCTCTGGATCGTCGGCTCGTCCCTGTTGTCCTGGTACCTGTCGGCCTTCGCCAATTACAGCGCGACCTATGGCTCGCTCGGGGCTGCGATCGGCCTCATGATGTGGATGTGGGTGTCCGCCATCGTCGTCATGTTCGGGGCCGAACTGAACTCGGAAATCGAGCGGCAGACCCTGCTTGACACGACCGCGGGACCCCCCGAGCGGCTCGGCCGCCGCGAGGCGGTTTCGGCCAATAAGCTCGGCGCTGCCACGCCGTTCTGAGGCTGCGATCGCAAAGCTTGCACGAAGCTGACGCGCTCGCGCCAGTTAGCGCTATCCCCTCGAATCAACAATGATGTTAGGGTGATGCGGCCTGAGGGGCGTGACGCGCGGCCCATCGCACAACAACCCGTGTTTTCCCGGATCAGGCGGTCGGTTCTTGAGGCGTTGCGCGCGGCATGATTCGCATTTCGACGATCTTCATCGCCATCTGCATGGTTCTGGTCGCGGCCTCGCTCGGGCTCGTGCTCTACTCGGTCGCCGGCATCAGCGGCACCGAATCCGCGATCGTGGCCCTGACGGCGCTGACCTTCCTGATCCTCTACAACGCCGTCTCGATGCGGCTGCGCGACCGCAGCGACGTCGGCGGCCAAATCGCCGACCTGTCGCGCGGCACCGCCGATCTTGCTCGCCAGGTGGCCGAGTTCGGCCGTCGTCTGGCTGCGATCGAAGGGCGCATCGCCTCGTCCAACTCGACCAACTCCGACCGCATCCAGTCCGTGGTCGGCGAGATCAACGAACTCGGCGGGCTGGTCAAGCAGCTCGCCACCACCGTGTCGGCACATGAAGACCTCCTGGCGGGGAGCGTTCCGCCGCCACCACCTGCTGCGAAGCCGCAGCCCGATGCGGTGGTCGAGCCAAGCGCCTTGGCCGAACAGAGGCCGGTTGCGCCCCCGCCGCTTCCCGCCAGCCCACCGCAACCGGCCGCCGCGCCGCCCAAGATCCACGCCGTCACTCCTGCTGCAACGGCGAGCGGACGCAACCAGACCCTTCTGCTTGCGACGCTGCGCAATGCGATCGACGAGAACCGGATCGATATCTTCCTTCAGCCGATGGTGACGCTGCCGCAGCGCAAGGTGCGCTTCTACGAGGCGGTGACGCGGGTGCGCGACGAGCGCGACCAGCTGATCGCCGCCGAGGAGTTCATCAGCATCGCGGAAGCGTCCGGGCTGATCGGGCGCATCGACAACATGGTGCTGCTGCGCTGCGTGCAGGTGCTGCGCCGCCTGATGGTCCGCAACAAGGATGTCGGCGTATTCTGCAACGTCGCGGCCTCCACGCTCGGCAATTCCACCAGCTTCGCGCAGTGCCTCGATTTCCTCGAAGCCAACCGGGCGCTGGCGCCCTCGCTCGTGCTGGAGTTCAAGCAGTCGACCTTCCGCAATCTCGGGCCAGCCGAGACGGAGAATCTCGCAGCACTCGCCCAGCGCGGTTTCCGCTTCTCGATAGACCATGTCACCGACCTGCGCATCGAGCCGCGTGAGCTCGCCGACCGCGGCGTGCGCTTCATCAAGGTTCCCGCCTCCCTCCTGCTCGATCCCAGGCAGGCCTCGACTTCCGACATTCATCCGTCCGACCTCTCCGACCTGCTCGGCCGGTTCGGCATCGACCTGATCGCCGAACGGATCGAGGGCGAACGGGCCGTGGTGGACCTGCTCGATTACGACGTGCGTTTCGGCCAGGGCTTCCTGTTCGCACCGCCCCGGCCATTGCGGCCGGAGGGGGCATCTGCTACCGGCGGAGCCGCGTCGAACCAGGCGCAGGACAGTCAGGGATCCCATGTTTCCGGCACACCCAGCCCAGGCGCGACATCGGCTGCGCCGCCGCCCCAGCGCGCCACCGGCAACGCGGCGCTCGCCCGCCGCATCTGACCGGCCGCACGCATCATGACCACGCTGCACTTCGCGACAAGCCTGCGCGATCTCGTGGGCGGCGTCGATGTCGTGCTCAGCGACATCTGGGGCGTCGTCCACAACGGGCTGGAATCCTTTCCCGACGCCTGCGAGGCGCTCCATACCTATCGCAGCCGCGGGGGCACGGTCATCCTGATCACGAACGCGCCGCGCCCGGCCGATTCGGTGCAGCGGCAATTACGCAAGCTCGGCGTCGCCGACGAGACCTATGACGCGATCGTATCCTCGGGCGACCTGACGCGGCTGTATGTCGCCGAGCATCCCGGCCGCAAGATGTTCTGGCTCGGACCTGAGCGCGACAATTCGATCTATCGCGGCCTCGATGCGGTGACGGCGCCTCTTGAAGAGGCCGACTACATCGTCTGCACCGGCCTCTATGACGACGAGACCGAAACGGCGGAAGATTATCGCGGCATGATGCTCAAGGCCCGCGAGCGCAAGCTGACGCTGGTCTGCGCCAACCCCGACATCGTGGTGGAGCGCGGCGACCGGCTGATCTACTGCGCCGGCGCGATCGCCGAGCTGTACCGCGAGCTGGGCGGCGACGTGATCTTCTACGGCAAGCCGCACCGGCCGATCTACGAGCGCGCGATGGCGCTCGCCGGCGAGCGCCAGGGCCACCCGATCGACCGCAAGAAGGTGCTGGCCATCGGCGATTCCGTCCGAACCGACCTCACCGGGGCGCGCGAGTTCGGCATCGACTGCCTGTTCGTCACCCGCGGCATCCATGCCGAGGAGTTCGAGGGCCTCGACCAGCTCGATCCGGCATCGGTGCTGGAATTGTTCGGCCACCCGCCCAAGGCCTTGATGCGCGAACTGAAGTGGTGACCTCCCGGCATCGTCATTCCGGGCAGGCGGAGCACTGAACGCAGCACTCGACGTTCCGGGTTCGCCCCTTCGGGCGCCCGGAACGACGGCGGAAAACGCAAAAGGCCCGGGACAATCCCGGGCCTTTCCGAATTCGCCTGATGGGTTCGAAAGCGCGCTTACGCGCTCGCCATGTCCGGGAAGACCGCCTCGATCTTGGTCTTCAGCGTCGCCGCGTTGAACGGCTTGACGATGTAGTTGTTCACGCCGGCCTTCTTGGCCGCAATCACGTTCTCGGTCTTCGATTCGGCCGTGATCATGATGAAAGGCGTGGTGGCCAGGTTGGGATCGGCGCGGACTTCGCGCAGCAGATCGTAACCCGTCATCGGCTCCATGTTCCAGTCGGAGATCACGAGCCCGTACTTCTTGCCGCGCATCTTGTTCAGCGCCGCCGAACCATCGCTGGCATCATCGATATTCTCGAAGCCAAGCTGCTTCAGAAGATTCCGGATGATACGGATCATGGTGCTGTAGTCATCCACCACCAGAACCGGCATCGACAAATCAACCGCCATCTCGACTCCCCCAACGCAAACTCAGGAAATATTCACCGATCGGACCGTGGGCCGAAGCCCCGCGGTTCCACGCTGCAAGGACTAGCACCAAGCCGTTAAACAGCGCGTTAATTGCCGGCGCCTGCGACGGAATTGAAATCGGGCCGGATCCAGCCAATTCGCCCCGCTTGACTTCAGCGGGCGGGTCAAGCCACCGTCCGGCCGGTTCTGCCCGTCGAGAATTCCCCCGATGCACCCGCATTTTACCATTATCCGCGACTCCACGCCGGATTCCGCCATTCTGAAGGGCGCCGTGGTCGCCATGGGCAATTTCGACGGCGTTCATCTGGGCCATCGGGCGGTGATCGCCGCGGCCCTGGACATGGGCCACGCGCAAGGCCGCCCGGCGCTGGCCTTGACCTTCGAACCGCATCCACGCCGGTTTTTCAGCCCCAACACCCCCCAATTCCGCCTGACGGACGAGCGCGCCAAGCTGCGGCTCCTGGCCGGCACCGGGCTCGCGGGCGCCGTGGTCATGACCTTCGACAAGGCGCGGGCCGGCACCAGCGCGCAAGACTTCATTCACCATGACCTGATCGAGCGGCTTGGCGTCAGCGGCATTGCCGTGGGCTACGACTTCCACTTCGGAAAGGGCCGGGTCGGATCGCCAGCCCTGCTGGTCAACGAGGCACCCAGGCTCGGTATCAAGGTCGACGTGCAGCCCCATGTCGACATCGACGAGCGGCCGGTATCCTCCAGCGCGATCCGGATCGCGCTGGCCGAGGGGCAGCTGGATGAAGCCACCACCATGCTCGGCGCCCCCTGGTTCATCAGCGGCGAGGTAATCCATGGCGAGAAGCGCGGCCGCGACCTCGGCTATCCCACCGCCAATATCCGCCTCGACGCCAATTGCGGCCTCAAGCACGGCATTTATGCCGTCCGGGTCGGCCGCGGCGGCGAGCGGCTGAACGGCGTGGCGAGCTTCGGCCGTCGCCCGACCTTCGACAATGGCGCGCCGCTGCTGGAGATCTTTCTGTTCGACTTCAAGGGCGATCTTTACGGCCAGACGCTCGATTGCGCCTTCATCGGCTTCATCCGGGACGAGCTGAAATTCGACGGCATCGAAGCCCTGATCCGCCAGATGGACGATGATTCCGCCCGCGCCCGCGCCATGCTGGCCGCCGCCCCGGACCTGTTTCCGACGCTCGGCGTGATCGATTGAACCGCTGGACCGGCTGGCCGGACCTTTGCGCTTCTCCCGCCCGGCTGCTATGGAGAGCCCATGTTTGCGCGGCGCATCATAGGGATTAGCGGCCCGGCTTCCGCCTGAGCCTCATGGCTCGGCGCAAGACCGGGATTTCGTCGTTTCACCCCCGCGATTCCCAATCGCCATCGTTTCCCGCGCCCTTCCGAGCCAGTCAGCCCCATGTCCGAAAAGCCGCAAAAGTCCGACGCCACAGACTATTCCAAGACCCTGTTCCTGCCGCAGACGGATTTCCCGATGCGTGCCGGCCTGCCGCAGCGCGAGCCGGAAATGCTGACCTACTGGAACGACATCGGCCTCTACGACAAGCTGCGCCAGAGCGCCCGCGACCGCGCCAAATTCGTGCTGCATGACGGCCCGCCCTACGCCAACGGCAACATCCATATCGGGCACGCGCTCAACAAGATCCTCAAGGACGTCGTCACCAAGAGCCAGCAGATGCTCGGCTTCGACTCCAACTACGTTCCGGGCTGGGACTGCCACGGCCTGCCGATCGAATGGAAGATCGAGGAGGAGAACTACCGCAAGAAGGGCAAGCAGAAGCCTGACTTCCGCGACTCCGCCGCGATGGTGGCGTTCCGCAAGGAGTGCCGCGCCTATGCGACGCACTGGATCAACGTGCAGCGCGAGGAGTTCAAGCGCCTCGGCATCATCGGCGACTGGGATCATCCCTATCAGACCATGAGCTACCCCGCCGAGGCGCAGATCGCCCGCGAGCTGATGAAGTTCGCCGCCAACGGCACGCTCTATCGCGGCTCCAAGCCGGTGATGTGGAGCGTGGTCGAGAAGACCGCGCTCGCCGAGGCCGAGGTCGAATACGAGGACTACACGTCCGATACGGTCTGGGTGAAGTTTCCGGTCACCTCCCCCGCCCATGGAGCGCTCGCGTCCGCGAGCGTGGTGATCTGGACCACGACGCCATGGACGCTGCCGGGCAACCGCGCCATCTCGTTCTCGCCCAAGATCGCCTACGGCCTCTATGAGGTCACCGAGGCGCCCGCCGACAATTGGGCGAAGACCGGCGATCTCCTGATCCTGGCCGATGCGCTCGCCGCGGATGTGTTCAAGCAGGCCCGCGTGACCGCTTACAAGAAAGTGCGCGACATCCCCGGCGACACGCTGGATGCGGTCGAATGCGCCCATCCGCTGCGCGGTGTCGGCGGCGGATACGACTTCACCGTGCCGATGCTGGCCGGCGAGCATGTCACCGACGACACCGGCACTGGCTTCGTGCACACCGCGCCGAGCCATGGCCGCGAGGACTTCGACGTCTGGATGGCCAACACGCGCGAGCTCGACGCGCGCGGCATCTCCTCGGCGATCCCCTACACCGTCGACGAGAACGGCGCCTACACCGCGCAGGCTCCGGGCTTCACTGGCAGGCGCGTGCTCAACGACAAGGGCGAGAAGGGCGACGCCAACGAGGCCGTGATCCAGGCGCTGATCGAGGGCGGCAAGCTGCTGGCGCGCGGCCGCCTCAAGCATCAATATCCGCACTCCTGGCGCTCCAAGAAGCCGGTGATCTTCCGCAATACGCCGCAATGGTTCATCGCGATGGACAAGGACATCAGCGAGGACGGGGAGGCGAAGAAGGGCGACACGTTGCGTGCCCGGGCGCTGCGCGCGATCTCGGTCACCCAATGGGTGCCGCCGGCCGGCGAGAACCGCATCAACGGCATGATCGCCAACCGGCCCGACTGGGTGATCTCGCGCCAGCGCGCCTGGGGCGTGCCGATCGCCGTGTTCGTCCGCGAGAAGGGCGACGGCTCGGCTGAAATCCTGCAGGACGAGATCGTCAACCAGCGCATCGTCGAAGCGTTCGTCGAGGAAGGCGCGGATGCCTGGTACATGGAGGGCGCCCGCGAGCGTTTCCTCGGGTCGCGCTCAGCTGAGGACTGGAAGAAGGTCGACGACATCTGCGACGTCTGGTTCGACTCCGGCTCCACCCATGCCTTCGTGCTCGAGGATCGCCAGCACTTCCCGCAGCTCGGCAACATCGTCCGCAAGGTCGACGGCGGCAACGACACGGTGATGTATCTCGAGGGCAGCGACCAGCATCGCGGCTGGTTCCACTCCTCGCTGCTGGAGAGCGCCGGCACGCGCGGTCGCGCGCCCTATGACGTCGTGCTGACTCACGGCTTCACGCTTGACGAGAATGGCCGCAAGATGTCGAAGTCGCTCGGCAACACCGTCGAGCCGCAGAAGGTCATCAAGGATTCCGGGGCCGACATCCTGCGCCTCTGGGTCTGCGCCACCGACTATGCCGACGACCAGCGCATCGGGCCCGAGATCCTCAAGAATACCATCGAGACCTACCGCAAGCTGCGCAACACCGTGCGCTGGATGCTCGGTACGCTGCATCACTTCAAGCCGACCGATGCCGTGACGCCGGACGAGATGCCGGAGCTCGAACGGCTGATGCTGCACGAGCTCGCGGTGCGGGCCGCCGTGATCGACAAGGCCTATCGCGATTTCGACTACAAGACCGTGGTCGCCACGCTTTCGGCCTTCCTGAACAGCGAGCTGTCGGCATTCTATTTCGACATCCGCAAGGATACGCTCTATTGCGATCCGCCGTCCTCGCCGGCGCGCAAGGCGGCGCTGACCACGATCGACCTGCTGTGCGCCTCGATCCTGAAATGGCTGGCACCGATCCTCAGCTTCACCGCCGAGGAAGCCTGGCGCATGTACCGGCCCGATGCCGAGCCGTCCGTACACCTGACGCTGTTTCCGACCGACCTGGCGCCGCACCGCGACGACAGGCTCGCCGCGAAATGGGAGACGATCAGGAACGTCCGCCGCGTCGTCACCGGCGCGCTCGAACTCGAACGCGCCGCCAAGAACATCGGCTCGTCGCTTGAGGCCTCGCCGGTGATCTACGTCGCCGATCGCGCCATGCTGGCGACCCTGTTCGACGTCGACCTCGCCGAGATCTGCATCACCTCGAACTACGAGGTGCGGGAGGGCGAGGCGCCCGCGGGCGCGTTCCGGCTCGATGCCGTTCCCGGCGTCGCCGTGGTGGTGGAGAAGGCGGTCGGCACCAAATGCGCCCGTTCCTGGAAAATCTCGCCGACCGTCGGCGAGGACCCGGACTATCCCGACGTCACCCCGCGCGATGCCCAGGCGTTGCGCGAGTGGAAGGCGCTGGGGGTGAGCGTTTAGGTCTCGTTCGTCGTCCTGGCGGAAGCCAGGACCCATGACCCGACTGTCAATTGCGACGAAGGCTGATGACCACGAGTCTTTCAACCAAAAACCGTCCCGGCGCATGGGTCCCGGCCTTCGCCGGGACGACGGGCATGGTTGCAGCAGGCATCACCCCATGACCCCGTTCCGCGCCGGCATCCTGGCGGCGGCGGTCACGCTCGTGGCCGACCAGGCCTCGAAGCTCTGGCTGCTGAACGTGTTCGAACTCGCCCGTCGCGGCGCGGTGAAGGTGACGCCGTTTTTCGACCTGGTGCTGGCCTGGAATATCGGCATCAGCTTCGGCTGGCTGCAGAACGACAGCCAGGCCGCCCAGATCGCGCTGATGGCGGTCAAGGCGGTCGCCGTGGTGGCGCTGGCGATCTGGATGGCGCGGTCCCACACCCGGCTCGCCACCGTGGCGCTCGGGCTGATCATCGGCGGCGCGATCGGGAACGGCATCGACCGGCTGGCCTATGGCGCGGTGGTCGATTTCGCCCTGCTCCATCTCGACATCGGCGGGGCCACCTACAATTGGTACGTCTTCAACCTGGCGGATGTGGCCATCGTTGCTGGGGTGGCGGCCCTATTGTATGATTCCTTCCTGGGGGTACCCGCCGCAAAAGCGCCCTGATCCCGGCCGATACGGACCGGCAGGCGGAACCTTGATTTTGTGGGGTTTTGCCGCGTCCGACGCGGCCTTCTGCCACAATTTGGAACAGGTACAGTGATGCGCAGCTCCGAGACCCGTGGTTCGACGTTTCGAGGCCCCCGGCAGGGGTTCTGGCGGGCCCTGAAGGTGTCCGCCGTGGCGCTCGGTATCGGGCTCGTCATGGCATCAGGCGCGGCCCGCGCCGGTGATGACGACGACGATGACGACATGACCTTCGAAGAGAAGCTCATCGACAATCTGATGTCCGGCATCGGCGCCAAGAGCATGGAGAAGAAGGGCATCGAGTATCGCGAGCGCTCCCCGCTGGTGGTGCCGCCCAGGCTCGACCTGCCGCCGCCGGCCGACGTCCAGGCCAAGGCTGCACCCAACTGGCCGAAGGACCCGGACGAGAAGCGCCGCAAGGAGGCCATCGCCCAGCGGAAGAAGGCGGTCAAGGCGACCGAAAACTGGCAGGCGGGCCGCACGCTGTCGCCGGCCGAAATGAACGTGGGCCGCACTGCTGCCCCCGAACGGACGAGCAACGATCCGATCCAGCCCGGCACCAATGCAAACCCGTCGCTCAGCCCCGCCCAGCTCGGCTACAGCGGCGGCCTCTGGAACATGATGAAGGGCGGCAACGCTTCGGAATCCAAGGAATTCACCACGGAGCCGCCGCGCCAGTCGCTGGTCGAGCCGCCGCCGGGATACCAGACCCCCTCCCCGAACTACGCCTACGGCGCCGGCCCGGACAAGTCGCGCAGGACCTATTTCGACATCATGTCGGGCAAGGACAAGGAGCAATAGGGCTCCGGTCCCCCGCGACATCCTGACAGATGCGCACCCTGCACCGGCGGTTCATGCTTCGCCGGAAGCGGTCCGAATTGCCAATCAGTAACTTGCCTATGCGTTGAGTTCTCTGCTTCGTGACGCGAAGCCTCAGCCGCACGGTGTACCATGCCGTGCTTCCGAGCCGGCCACACGGGCTCGGCCTTTCATTAGGGATCATGATGTCCGCCAACCGATCGGCTGCCTGTCTCCTAGCCGCGCTGCTTTCCACCAGTGTCCTGACGGCCGGCAGCGCCCTCGCCCAGACCACGGTCACCGCGGCACCGCCCGCAAGCTTCACGCTCAGCAATGGCCTCCAGGTCGTGGTGATCCCCGATCGCCGCACGCCCGTGGTCACCGAGATGATCTGGTACAAGGTCGGCTCGGCCGACGAGACGCCCGGCAAGTCCGGGCTGGCGCATTTCCTCGAGCATCTGATGTTCAAGGGCACCGAGAAGCACCCGGTCGGCGAATTTTCCCAGACCGTGCTCCGCGTCGGCGGCAACGAGAACGCCTCCACCTCGGTCGACTACACCAACTATTATCAGCGCGTGCCGAAGGAGCAGCTGGCGAAGATGATGGAGTTCGAGGCCGACCGCATGACCGGCCTCATCCTGAAGGACGAGAACGTGCTGCCCGAACGCGACGTCGTGCTCGAAGAGTACAATATGCGCGTCGCCAACAATCCGGATGCGCGGCTCAACGAGCAGATCATGGCCGCGCTCTATCTCAACCATCCCTATGGCAGGCCGGTGATCGGCTGGCACCAGGAGATCGAGAAACTCGATCGCGAGGATGCGCTCGCCTTCTATCGCCGCTTCTACGCGCCGAACAACGCGATCCTCGTCATCGCCGGCGACGTCGATGCCGCCGAGGTGCGCCCGCTGGTCGAACGCAATTTCGGCTCCATTCCGGCCCAGCCGGCGATCCCGGCACGCCGCGTCCGTCCGCAGGAACCGACGCCGGCCGCGCCGCGCACCGTGACACTGGCCGATCCGCGCGTCGAACAGCCGAGCCTGCGCCGCTATTATCTCGTGCCGTCGGCGACGACCGCAGCGGCCGGCGAGAGCGCGGCCCTCGACGTGCTCGCGCAGCTGATGGGCAGCGGCAGCAATTCCTATCTCTATCGCGCGCTCGTCGTCGACAAGCCGCTCGCAGTCTCCGCCAGCGCCAGCTATTCCAGCATCTCGCTCGATCCGACCCAGTTCGCGGTCTCGGCTGCGCCGAAGCCCGGCGTCAGCTTCACCGAGGTCGAACAGGTGATCGACGGCGTCATCGCCGAGGTCGCGCAGAATCCCATCCGTGCCGAGGACCTGGAGCGCGTCAAGACGCAGCTGATCGCGGAAGCGATCTATGCGCAGGACAATCAGGCGGTGCTGGCGCGCTGGTATGGCGGCGCGCTGACCACGGGTCTGTCGATCGAAGACATCCGCAGCTGGCCGGATCGCATTCGCGCCGTCACCGCCGAACAGGTGCGTGCCGCCGCGCAGAAATGGCTCGAGAAGAAACGCTCGGTGACGGGCTATCTGATCAAGGACACCGGGACCACCAAGCGCGAGGAGAAGCGTTCGTGACCTGTCACTTCCTTCACGCGCGTCGCTTCGCGCTCTGCCTCGTCACCGGCGCGAGCCTTGCGCTGGCGGCGGTCTCGCCGTCGCAGGCCGCGGCCAAGATCCAGCGCCTGGTCTCGCCGGGCGGCATCGAGGCCTGGTTCGTGCAGGATGCGACGGTGCCGCTGATCGCGATGGAATATTCCTTCGCCGGCGGCTCGGCTCAGGATCCCAAGGGCAAGCCGGGTGTCGCCAATCTGGTCGGCGACCTGCTCGACGAAGGCTCGGGCGATCTGGATTCCAGGACGTTCCACGAGCGGCTCGATCGCCGCGCCATCGAACTCTCCTTCAGCGCGAGCCGCGACACCTTCCGCGGCAGCCTGCGCATGCTGCGCGACAACAAGGACGAGGCCTTCGACCTGCTCAGGAGCGCGCTGACCTCGCCGCATTTCGACCCGGTCGACGTCGAGCGCATTCGCTCGCAGGTCCTCTCCGGCCTGCGCCGCGAGACCACCAATCCGACCTCGCTGGCGAGCCGCAACTTCCTGGAGCTCGCCTTCGGCGACCATCCATACGGCCGGCAGACCAACGGCAATCTCGACAGCGTACCGACCATCACCATCGCGGACCTCAAGGACTATGTCGGCCGCGTGCTCGCCAAGGACACGCTGAAGGTCGCCGTGGTCGGCGACGTCGATCCGGCCACGCTCGGCAAGCTGCTCGACCACACCTTCGGCAGCCTGCCCGCCAAGGCCAATCTCGTTCCGGTGCCGGACATCGAGGCCGCCAGGCCGCCGCAGCGCGCCATGGTGCCGCTCGACGTGCCGCAGACGGTGATCACCTTCGGTGGTCCCGGCGTGAAGCGCAGCGATCCGAACTTCATGGCGGCCTATGTCGTCAACCACATTCTCGGTGGCGGCGGCCTGTCGTCGCGGCTCTATCGCGAGGTGCGCGAGAAGCGCGGCCTCGCCTATTCGGTCTTCGAATCCCTGCTCTGGATGGAGCATTCGGCGATCTTCATCGGCAACACCGGAACGCGCGCCGACCGCGCGGGCGACACCATCGAGGCGATCGAGAAGGAGGTGCGCCGCATCGCCGAGGAGGGCCCGACGCAAAAGGAGCTCGACGAGGCCAAGTCGTATCTGAAGGGCTCGCAGATGCTTGCGCTCGACACCTCCTCCAAGCTCGCGCAGGCGCTGCTGCAATATCAGCAGGACAAGCTGCCGATCGACTATATCGAGAAGCGCAATGCCATCGTCGATGCGGTGACCATGGAGGACGCGAAGGCAGCCGCCAAGCGTCTGTGGGGCCAGGGATTGCTGACCGTCGTCGTCGGCCGCGCGCCGCAGGCCGCGGCGCAACCGACTGCCCCGGCGCCCAAGTCGAACTGAGGTATCCTCGCGGCTCGCGTTTGGCCGGCTCCATTGCCCAATCCGGATGCCCGCGCTATGTCCGGGCATTAGGATGGGTGCCACCATGCTGCGGATATCCCGCGATCTCGTCATCGACGAGGACGACATCGAGATCGGCTTCGTCCGCGCCTCCGGCCCGGGCGGGCAGAACGTCAACAAGGTCGCGACCTCGGCGCAGCTCCGCTTCGACACCCGCAAGCTGACCTTGCCTGAGGATGCCGCGCTGCGCCTCGCCCGCCTCGCGGGCCAGCGCATGACCAAGGACGGCGTCATCGTGATCCAGGCGCAGCGCTTCCGCACCCAGGAGCGCAACCGCCAGGACGCCATCGACCGCCTGACCGAGATGCTGCGCGAAGCCATGGTGCGGCCGATCCCGCGGCGCGCGACCAAGCCGACCTACGGCTCCAAGCAGCGCCGGCTCGAGGGCAAGAAGCGCCGCAGCGACATCAAGGCCGGACGGGGCGGCCGCTTCGACGACTAGACGAAACCCGACAGAGCATGTGGGCAAAGGGTCGAGCCCGGTGCAATCGCGGCCGGTCAGGACTAGATTGAGCGCCCGAACCTCGACCCGAGTCTCCATGCCCGTCCGCCAACTTCCAGAACACGTCGTCAACCGCATCGCCGCCGGCGAGGTGGTCGAGCGGCCAGCCAGCGTGGTCAAGGAACTGGTCGAGAACGCGATCGATGCCGGTGCCAGCCGGATCGACGTCTTCACCGAGGGCGGTGGGCGGCGGCGGATCGGCATCACCGACGACGGCAGCGGCATGACCGCCACCGACCTCGTGCTCGCGATCGAGCGGCACGCCACATCCAAGCTGGACGACGAGGACCTGTTGCAGATCCGCACGCTCGGGTTCCGCGGCGAGGCGCTGCCATCGATCGGATCGGTGGCGCGGCTGTCGATCACGACGCGGCATGCCAGCGAGCCGCATGCCTGGGCGCTCAATGTCGAGGGCGGCGAGAAGTCCGGGATCATGCCGGCGGCGCTGGCGCATGGCACCCGCGTCGAGGTCAATGACCTCTTCTACGCGACGCCAGCCCGGCTGAAATTCCTCAAGACCGACCGCACCGAGGCCGAGGCGATCCGCGAGGTGGTGCGGCGGCTGGCGATGGCGCGGCCGGACGTCGCCTTCACGCTCGCGGGCGAAGAACGCGCGCCGGTGACCTGGGCGGCCGCCCTGCCCGGCCCGGCCGGACGGCTGACCCGGCTGGGCGACATCCTCGGCGCGGAGTTCCGCAGCCACGCCATCGAGGTTCGTGCGGAGCGCGAGGGCGTCGTCGTCGACGGTTATGCTGCCGCGCCGGCGCTGACGAAAGCCAACGCGCTCGGGCAATATCTCTTCGTCAACGGCCGCCCCGTGCGCGACAAGCTGATCCTGGGCGCAGTGCGCGCGGCCTATTCGGACTATCTGCCGCGCGACCGCCATCCGGTGCTGGCGCTGTTCGTCACGCTCGACCCGCGCGAGGTCGACGCCAACGTGCATCCCGCCAAGACCGAGGTGCGCTTCCGCAACGCCGGCCTCGTGCGCGCGCTGATCGTGCACGGCTTGAAGGAGGCGCTGGCGCGCGAAGGCCGTCGCACGGCGGCCAATAGCGGCGGCGCGGCGCTGTCCGCGTTCCGGCCTGCCTTCACGCCGCGCCCTGCGAGCTGGGACTGGCGGGCCTCGCCATCGGCCCCCGTCGCGCCCATGTCGTCGTTCGACGGCGCGGCCGCGCCCGCCTTCGCCGAACGCGCACAGGCCACCTTCGATGTCGGAGCGCCGAGCGCGGATGTGCGGATCGAGCCGCAGCCCGCCGGCGATCTCATCGATCGACCGCTGGGGGCGGCACGCACGCAGATCCACGAAACCTATATCGTGTCGCAGACGCGCGACGGGCTGATCATCGTCGACCAGCATGCCGCGCATGAGCGCATCGTCTATGAGCGTCTGAAGGCCTCGCTCGCCGCGAACGGCGTGCAGCGCCAGATCCTGCTGATCCCGGAGATCGTCGAGATGGACGAGGCCACGGTCGAGCGTCTGCTGGCGCGCAGCGAGGAGATGGCCTCGTTCGGCCTTGCGATCGAATCCTTCGGTCCCGGCGCGGTCGCGGTGCGCGAGACGCCCTCGCTGCTCGGCAAGACCAATGCCGGCGGGTTGCTCCGCGACCTCGCCGAGCACATGGCCGAGTGGGACGAGGCGCTGCCGCTGGAGCGCCGCCTGATGCATGTCGCCGCCACCATGGCCTGCCACGGCTCGGTGCGCGCCGGCCGGCGGCTGAGACCTGAGGAGATGAACGCGCTGCTCCGCGAGATGGAGGAGACGCCGAACTCCGGCCAGTGCAATCACGGCCGGCCGACCTATGTCGAGCTCAAGCTGAGCGATGTGGAGAAGCTGTTCGGACGAAGGTGAGGTAGGGCGGGCAAAGGCGCCACGCGCCGAGAGGATCGGTGGGCACGCTTCGCTTTGCCCACCCTACGGCAGCGACGCTACGGCCGCTTCAGGAAAACGAACTCCGTGTCGTCATACGCGCGCCGCTCCAGCTCCTCGAAGCCATCGGGCGCCTTGACCTGGGCGGCTTTCGCCTCCTCCACCACCAGCAGCGCGCCCGGCGTCAGCCAGCCGCCGTCGCGCAGGGAGGCGAGCGCCTTCTCGGCAAGGCCCCTGCCATAGGGCGGATCGAGAAACACCAGCGAGAACGGCTCGACCGGATGCGCAGGCCCGAGATCGGTCGCGTCGCGGCGATAGACCTTGGTCACGCCGCCAAGGCCCAGCGCCTCGACATTGTTGCGCAGTAGCGCGCGCGCTTCCGCGCCGTTGTCGACGAACAGCGTGAACTTCGCGCCGCGTGACGAAGCCTCGATGCCGAGCGCGCCGGTACCGGCGAAGAGATCGAGCACGCGCGCGTCCGAAATCGGATCCTGATAGGCGTGCGCGAGAATGTTGAAGACGGACTCGCGCAAGCGATCCGCCGTGGGGCGGATGTCGCGCGAGGACGGTGAGGCCAGATTGCGCCCCTTCAAGCGACCGCCGACGACGCGCATTATTGGGCCCACCCTGCGGCCGTACAACCGGTAACCTCCCTCTCCCGCTTGCGGGAGAGGTTTGGGGTGAGGGCTACCTCCGCAACGGGATTGTCGAGGATTGCGGAGAAAATCCCAATGCGGAGAGAACCCTCACCCGCCACGCTCTGCGAGCGTGTCGGCCTCTCCCGCAAGCGGGAGAGGCGAAGAAAGCCCGCCTCTGACGAAGCGCACTCCACCCTCAATCCTCCCGCGGCGTCAGATCGCGCTTGCCGTGATAGCCGCGCTTCGGGCGACGCGGCGGGCCGTAGCCGCTGGCCTCCTGCTCGTTGCGCTCGCGCGCCTCTTCGCTGCCGGTGCGCTGCACCAGCACGCGGCGGCCCTTGCGATCGTTGATCACGGCGCGCTTCGTCGGACGCTTCTCGGACGATGTACCTTCCTCGGTCGCGGCGGCCTTGGCCGGCACGTCGAACTCGGCACCGGACTTCTCGATGATCTTCTCGCCGAGCTGGTCGCGCAGCACGCGGGAGCGGACTTCCTCGACCTCGCCCTCCGGGACCTCGCCGAGCTGGAACGGGCCGTAGGAGACGCGGATCAGCCGGTTCACCTCGAGCCCGAGATGGGCGCAGACGTTGCGCACTTCGCGGTTCTTGCCTTCGCGGATCGCGAACACCAGCCAGACATTGGCGCCCTGGTCGCGCTCGAGCGTGGCCTCGATCGGGCCGTATTTGACGCCCTCGATCTCGACGCCGTCCTTCAAGGCGTCGAGCTGCGCCTGGGTGACGTCGCCATGGGCGCGCACGCGGTAGCGGCGCAGCCAGCCGGTGTCGGGCAGTTCGAGCGTGCGTGCGAGGCCGCCGTCATTGGTGAGCAGCAGGAGGCCTTCGGTGTTGAAGTCGAGCCGGCCGACCGAGATCAGCCGCGGCAGACCCTCGGGCAGATTGTCGAACACGGTCGGACGCCCCTCGGGGTCGTCATGCGTCGTCATCAGGCCGCGCGGCTTGTGATAGAGGAACAGCCGGGTGCGCTCGCGCGGCGGCAACGGCTTGCCGTCGACCGCAACGACGTCGTTGCGCGTCACGTCGAGCGCGGGCGAATTGATCACGCGGCCGTTGACGGTGACGCGGCCCTGCGTGACCATGTCCTCGGCGTCGCGGCGCGAGGCAAGGCCCGCACGGGCCAAAACCCGCGCGATACGCTCGCCGGTCTTCTTGGGCTTGGGCGCCTCGTCGCGCCGCGGGCGACCATCGTCGTCACGGTCACGCTGGCGATAGGCGCCGCGGCCGCCGAAGGCCGGACGTTTCTCGAAGATCCGTCCCTCATTCTCGTTGTCGCGGCGGGGGCGATCCCCGAAACGGCCTTCGCTGCGCGGATGCTCGTGCCAGTCGGAACGGCCTTGCGGCCGGTCCTCGCGCGAGCGATTGAAGCGCGGCCGATCGTCACCGGACTCGCGGGGCCGATCGAATTTCGGCCGGTCACGGAACGGACGGTCGCCCGAGGCGCGATCGTCGCGCGAACGCGCGAACCGCGGACGCTCGTCGCCGCCTTCGCGCTTCTGCCAGGGCTTGTCGCCGCTGCGATCCCGGCCGCCGAAATCCTTGTCGAAGCTCTTGCGCGGGCCGCGATCCCCACGGTCGCGTTCGCGATCCGGGCCGCCCCGCGAGAACTTGCGCTCGCCGTCGAACTTGCGTTCGGGACGATCGCCGCGCGGCGCGCGATCTCCACGCTCGAAATTCGGACGGTCGCCGCGGGGCTTGAAGCTGCGCTCGCCACGATCCCCGCGGTCGCCGCCCTTCGAGAATTTCCGCTCGCCATCGAACGCACGTTCCGGCCGGTCGCCGCGCGGCGTGTAGGGCCGCTTCTCGCCGAATTTCTTGTCACCGAATTTCTTGTCGCCGAAGCGGCCGGCGGGACGCGACTCGTCGCGGTCGCGGCTGCGCGGCGGACGGTCGTCACGGCTGAAGGCGGGACGATCGCCCCGCGGCTTGAACGGGCGCTTCTCGCCGTCGCGGGCGCCGCGATCCGAGAACGGACGGTCGCCGCGCGGCTTGAAGCTGCGCTCGCCACGGCCCTCACCGGGGCGGTCGTCGCGCCGGACGCGTGGACGGTCGCTGAAGTCGCGGCGCGGGGCATCGCCCTCTTCGCGGCGGCGGAAGGGTTTTCCCTCGCGCGGCGGGCTTCTGTCGCTTTTGCCTTCGAAGCCGCGCTTGGCGAACTTCTTGTCGGGCCCGCGCGGCTTGCCGCTGCGGCCGCCCTTTGAAGGGCCCTTCGAAGGTCCCTTTGACGGGCCTCGCCGGCCGCGGGAATCGTTGTCTTTGTCGCTGTCGCGAGGCATGGAATAATCTCACTCAGGGGATGGCCGAAAAGCATTGTGCGCGCTCGGTGCGAGCCGCATGCTCCGGCAATATCGGTAAGCACTTCTGCTGAAGGCGCAGCTAGTAGCAGGTTTTGTCGGATGATACGAGGCTTGAAAGCCCCCTCTTTCATGGATTTGGCGCTCAAAACGGCCGAAACCGCCGGAAAGGCGGGGGAGGTCCCGGTCGGCTGCGTCATCGTCCGCCATGACGAGGTGATCGCCACCGCCGCCAACCGGACGCTGACCGACACCGACCCCACGGCCCATGCCGAGATCCTGGCGCTGCGGGCGGCAGCCAGCAAGATCGGCAGCGAGCGGCTGGTCGATTGCGACCTCTACGTGACGCTCGAGCCATGCACCATGTGTGCGGGCGCGATCTCCTTTGCAAGGGTGCGGCGGCTGTATTACGGCGCGGCCGACCCCAAGGGCGGCGCGGTGGAATCGGGCGTGCGGTTCTTCGCCCAGCCGACCTGCCATCACGCGCCGGACGTCTATTCCGGCGTCGGCGAGACCGAGGCGGCGCGGCTGCTGAAGGAGTTCTTTCGCGAGCGGCGGTAGGCGCTCGGCTCCCTCGCCGTCATTGCGAGGAGCGCTTGCGACGAAGCAATCCAGAATGCCGCCGCGGAGGGATTCAGGATTGCTTCGCTGCGCTCGCAATGACGGCGGTTAGACCATGAAGAATTCCAGCAGTGCCCTGGCGGTGACGTCGGGGTTCTCCTCGGTGAGGAAGTGGCCGGACTCGACCGGCTGGCCCCTCACATTCGTCGCCCATTGCTTCCAGGTGTCGAGCGGGGTGGCGGCGGCCTGGGCGATGCCGGTGGAGCCCCACAGCGCCAGCATGGGAATGGTGATCTTCCGTCCGGCCTCGACATCGGCCTTGTCGAGCTCATAGTCAAAATAGGCGCCGGCGCGGTAGTCCTCGCACATCGCGTGGATGCGGGCGGGATCGCGGAACGGGGCGAGGTAATGCGCGAGCGCGCGCGGGTCGATCTCGTCCAGCGTCTTCGACCTGGTCTGGCTCGCCATCTTGAAGCGCAGGAAGAATTCGCCCTGCCCCGCGATCAGCGTCTCCGGCAGCGGCGCGGGCTGGGCGAGGAAGGTCCAGTGCCAGATCTTCAGGGCATAGGCGCGGTCCATCCGCTCCCAGTAGTCATAGGTCGGCAGGATATCGAGCACCGCGAGCTTCGAGAGGCGGCCGGGATGATCCAGCGCGAGGCGATAGGCGACGCGGCCGCCGCGGTCGTGGCCGGCGAGCGCGAAGTGGATGTGGCCGAGCCGCTCCATCGCCTCCACCATCGCCCCGGCCATCGCGCGCTTGGAATAGGGCCGATGCTGCGCGTCGCTGTCCGGCATGTCGGACCAGCCATAGCCCGGCAGGTCGGCGATGATCAGCGTGAAGGCCTCAGCGAGCGCGGGCGCGACGCGGTGCCACATCACATGCGTTTCGGAGAAGCCGTGCAGCAGCAGCAGCGGCGGGCCCTTGCCACCGACCCGGGCGAAGATGCGGCCCGAGGACGTGTCGATCCATTCGGCCCTGAAGCCGGGATAGAGGTCGGCGAGATCGGACATGGCAAACCTCAGCTCTCGAAAAACAACCCCATGCAAAGTAAGAATTTCCATCGGGGCCATCGCTAACCCCTTGATTTCGCTCAGCCCGGAACTCGAGGCCAAACCGCGCCATCAGGGGTCCGGACCGGCCGCGGGACTCTACCCCTTTACCTTCTCCGCCTCCACCGCCTGCCAGCCGATGTCGCGGCGGCAGAAGCCGTCCGGCCAGTCGATGCGGTCGACGGCCTGGTAGGCGCGCGCCTGCGCCTCCGTCACGGTCGCGCCGAGCGCGCAGACATTGAGCACGCGGCCGCCATTGGCGAGGATGGCGCCGTCCTTTTCCACCGTGCCGGCGTGGAAGATCTCGACGGTCTCGACCTTCGCGGCCTCTTCCAGCCCCGCGATCCGCGTGCCTTTCTGATAATCGCCGGGATAGCCTTTGGCCGCCATCACCACCGTGATCGCGGCGTCCTTGTGCCAGCGCAGGTCGAAATTTTTGAGCTGGCCGTCGCAGGCGGCCAGAAACGCCGGCACGATGTCGCTCATCATGCGCAGCATCAGCACCTGGCATTCGGGATCGCCGAAGCGCACGTTGAACTCGAACAGCTTCGGCCCCTGCGTCGTCAGCATGATGCCGGCGTAGAGGATGCCGCGGAACGGTGTGCCGCGGCTCTTCATGCCCGCGACCGTCGGCAGCATGATCTTCGCCATGATGGCGTCGTGGACGGAAGGCGTCACCAGCGGCGTCGGCGAATAGGCGCCCATGCCGCCGGTGTTGGGGCCGACGTCGTGGTCGAACACGCGCTTGTGGTCCTGCGCCGAGGCGAGCGAGATCGCGGTCTCGCCGTCGCACAGCGCGAAGAAGGAGATCTCGCGGCCCGGCAGAAATTCCTCGATCACGACCTCCGCGCCGGCCTCGCCAAAGGCGCCTTCGAACATCATGGCGATGGCGTCCTCCGCCTCGCGCACGGTTTTCGCGACCACGACGCCCTTGCCGGCGGCAAGCCCATCGGCCTTGACCACGATCGGCGCGCCCTGGCTCTGCACATAGGCGCGCGCGTCATCGGCCTTGGTGAAGCGCTGGTAGGCGCCGGTCGGGATGCCGAACTCGGTGCACAGCGCCTTGGTGAACCCTTTTGAGCTTTCCAGCTGCGCCGCCGCCCGGCTCGGCCCGAACGCCTTGATGCCGGCCGCCGTGAGGTCATCGACGATGCCGGCCGCCAGCGGCGTCTCCGGCCCGACCACGACGAGCTCCACCTTGTTGGCCCGGCAAAATTCGATCACCGCCGCATGGTCGGCGACATCCAGCGCCACGCATTCCGCCTCCTTCGCGATCCCGGCATTGCCGGGCGCGCACCAGAATTTGGTCACCAAAGGCGAGGCCGCGATCTTCCATGCCAGGGCATGTTCGCGGCCGCCGGAACCGAGGAGGAGAATGTGCATCAGGGGCTCGGAATGAGGGGTTTGGATGGGGCGGAGGTGGCATGAATCGGGGCGGGTGTGAAGGGGGAAGGGCCGAACTCCCCGTCATTCCGGGGCTCGGCTACCGGGCGCGATTACCACAACTGGAATTGTGGCGACGAACATTGCCAGCTAGCTGAGCGAGAGTATGATATGAAGTAGAGAGTCCGTAGTTCTTCAAGAAGAACCCCAACGTCAAAGAGGTCGCCAGGGGACGACCAATCGCAGCTATTGTCCCGTTCAATCCGACACCCCTCATCAAGGCGTAAGAGGCGAGACAATGATGATCCAGATAGCTGGTGGGATTGTCCTCGCCATCCTTTTCCTTGCACTGCTTCCCCTTCTGATAAGGGGCGCGATGTTGGTGCTAGGGATAGGACTCATCCTTTTGGCGGTGATCGGAGCAGGTTGGTTCCTGATCGCTGTAGCGCAGTCCCCCGAGGGTTTAGGCGTTCTACTGATCGCTGCTGGAGTGTTTGTCGTCTGGTTGCATTACGAAATTAAGGCGCGCAAAGAGCTTGCTGCCGAAGACAGGGTTACGAAAACGCTGCAGCACATCGAGCAAATTCTTGGACCTGAAGACTAGTCGCAGGAGCCGCCGCTTGGTCTCAGTCCCCATGATTGCTCCCGGTATACTAGAGCAACTTGGCCGTCTGCCGCTGCGAAACAAGCCCGCTAGGTTTGCAATTGGCGATCCCTCAGGTCTCAGTTCAAACTCATGGCGAGTTTGGAGGCAAAAGCAAGACTTGTACATCGCCTGCAGGGATAACTTCCGAGAAACAAAGGTGAGCCTTCACGGGTCTGGAAGGTGGCGAATGGGCTTCACAAGCGAGGCCGTAGCCAAACAGCCCGATCTGATAACGGAAAAACAAAACCGCGCTTGGGAAGTATGGGACGCTCCTCAAGAGATTTCGGCGTCACCACTTGCCGCATTCCATTTATTTTTCGCGACCACGGAATTGGCAGTTCATCCGAACCAGAGGCAGGCTGACGACTGGAGAGACGTTATCTTCGTAGAGGCCGCACCTGCCGGGAAAGTCACCGTAGCCACGCTCTTTGTGACGCAGACGGCCACCCCTGTGCAGCATGAGACCGAGCCGTCATTCGTTCTGGCCGTGTGGTCGCTCGCAGGAAATCGCTGGGTTCAGTTAGTTATGCACGGCGAGTCGGAAGGGGCTCTTCCGCAATTGATTGCAAGCTCAGTGTGTAGGGCTAGAACCCAAACTCTGGCGAACGGAATTGATATTCCATCTGGTGCCTACGCCTACTTTCTTGGCCACCGAGAGACTGGTGTGCGTTTCCTCTTCGGTGCGAAAGCTGGATAGACCGTAGGATGGTTGAGCCCTTGCGAAACCCATCCACGTGTCTCTCGAAGAGTCCGTAAGGCTGGCCGACCGAGCGCCAACCGCGCCTCATCGTCACTTGCTGTCGGATGATAGCCACGATTGAGAAGAACGGAGCTAGAGAAGCGATGGGCTTCGCCCATCCTACGAACTAGTTGATCGCCGCTTGATGTCGGGTCGAAGCGGCAAGGCACCGAACGCCCGCGGACCGAACTTTGAAATTGAACGAAGAGACGGAAAGGGAGCCTATTCAGCAGATAATCGCGTGTTGGCTTGCCTACACTGCAATAACGACAAATCAAACATCTATGACGACGTCACGTATAAGAAATTTTGATCCGTCAAGACGCCGTCACTTTTGATACTTGGCGGAACAGTCAGGTTCAACCAGGGACTAAGAGGCCGACGGCTCGAATCCGCCCGCTGATCAGCTAATATCCACGCACTTAATAGCTTAAGGGCATTCCGTCGACGAGAGACTCTCGGTTGGCTGAAACGTTTAAGAGGATGATGGATTTGAAGAGGGAAGCAAATAAGGGGTCCAAGCCTGCCATCCACTTTGAGTGGAGAGAGAAGTTTAACAGTCAGCTCATCTTAAGCGAATTGGCTTCAGCAAGATCGGTTGCAAACGGGCGCAGCTCTTTCGATGCAAGCGCGCATGCATTTTGGCTGCCTGTTATCAAGTCTGCCATCAAAGCCCACAGCCGCGTGGGCAATCTAGGAGCGCGATGTATCGAAGCCGCTCTTTCGGACGCAAATCTAACCCTGAATAGTCCAGCCGCGTTTCTGGAACGATGCGACAAAGCTTATGAGCATCTTTCTGTACTTCCGAAGACAGAGTTCGTCGTGTACTCAACGCTCACATATACCGGACCCAAGCCTGTGAATTGGCTTAAGACCGGGGACATACGAATACAGTGGCAACCGAGTGAAAACGGGTCTTTTGTCCGCAAAGCATTGAGGGCGCGAGATAGCATGTCCTCACTGCTGAAATCGCGAAAGGTTCCGACTGAAAACGGTGGATTAACTACCGTGATCGCGCACGTATCCGCGCTCAACCCTCAGGACGCACAAGAGAAGGCAACGGATGCCTTAGATGCGCTGCGCGGACTACTTAATCTTCTTGTCAACTCGAGCCGATCGATAAATCCGTTCGCAGTTCTTACTACGCCACATGCCGTGAATAAATTCCGTCGCGGGGCTTTCCAAACGGTCCATCTGCCCGACGGGAGCCTCGCGTCGGAAATGTTCTGGTATGAGCCGCGCTGGCAGCACGACCATCAATCCGTCAAATTCAAAGATCCGGACAACTACCGTAAGAGCATTCTAGGGTGGTGGGGAAAGATTCAAAAGAATCCACTTCGGGATCATATTTGTTCCGGCCTGCTTCGATACTGTCGAGCACTGGACCATCACGAGTCAGATAGCGCGTTGCTTGAGATGTGGGGCGCGCTGGAATTCTTAACTGGTACTCAGAATGAAAGATACGACATCACGATTGATCGTATTGAACGTCTCTTTAGAGACCGCGATCACGCCAGGCTAATCGCGAACCACATTCGTCATAGGAGAAATCAATCCGTTCACGCAGCGCAAAGTTTAGAGTCTGACGAATCGGACGCAGTGCTCATTCACGCCGAGATGCTCGTAAGTCGGATTCTATTCTTCTGCATCGAGGATGGCGCTAACTTTGTCGATAAGGGCGAGCTTTTTGAATTTCTTAGCCTGTCCTACGACGAAGAGAATTGGAAGCGACGAGACAAGCTGTCAAGGCTATTCTTTCAGTACCAAAAGAGATGATGTGATCTTTCAGTTTTGTGCGCGCCCCACGGATTCCACCAATTCTGATTACATCATCTGCTTCGCAGCGGTCGACCACTCCGCAAAGAATGGGTTGAAAGACAAGCCAGCATCTTTCTTGTGGCAGCCCGCCGGAGCGGAAGCTGGCATTGCTGACGGATCATGTCGGGCTGTTGCGCACGGCGTTCCGCGAACGCACCGACGCCATCCGTTCACGATCGATGCCATCGTGGTGCTGCCCGACCACCTTCACGCGGTGTGGACGTTACCGGAAGGTGATGCCGATTTTGCAATGCGCTGGCAGCCCGTAGGATGGGTTGAGCCCTTGCGAAACCCATCGCGCCTGTTTCGTGATAAGATCGCGTCATGACCGCGTACCGCCGCAACTTCGTTCCGGGTGGATGTTTCTTCTTCACCGTCAACCTGACGGAGCGGAAGCTGGCGTTGTTGACAGATCACATTGAGGTATTGCGCGCGGCGTTTCGCGAAACGCGCCAGCGCCATCCGTTCACGATAGATGCCATCGTGGTTCTGCCTGACCACCTTCACACCGTGTGGACGTTACCGAACGGTGATGCCGATTTTGCGATGCGCTGGCGGCTGATCAAATCCACCTTTTCGCGCGGCCTGGCGCGCAACGAGAGGATATCCAAAAGCCGCTCGGCCAAAGGTGAGCGGGGCATCTGGCAACGCAGATATTGGGAGCACACCATTCGCGACGACGTCGATTTCGCGCAGCATCTCGACTACGTTCATATCAATCCGGTCAAGCACGGGCTCGTCAACCGGGTGCGTGACTGGGCGCCCTCCTCGCTTCATCGCCACGTCGAGCTCGGAAATTACCCGGCCGATTGGGCCGGCGATCAGTCGGATGACGGTCACGAATACGGAGAACGGGGATAGAGAAGCGATGGGTTTCGCAAGGGCTCAACCCATCCTACGAGCTCTGTCACCGTAAACGTGGCTTATTGGGCGCCACAATAGCGCGATTGATGTGCGGTTGGGCGTGCCGACTAATCCTTCTCGCGGACAATTGTTTCCGCACCAAAGCCCCGCGGCATATAGCAAGGCAGATACATCTTGAAAGCGCAGAGCCCAAGAGTCGGCTTAAATCGATCCATGCCGAGCAAGCTCAGGTCGTCGTTGGGACCAATCGACTGGTAAGTGGGCGTCGCGGCCCTCGCGATCGCGTTGGCCGGCACTTTCTTTTTTGACTTCTCTTCTGCCTTTTCCTTTCGAGCACCGATATCGATGTCGCTACGTGCGACCATCGGCACAGCAGCTTGCGCTGACGGTACCTTTGTTTTCACATCAACAGGCGCTTCGGGCTCTTTCTGGGGCTTATTGTTTTGAGTGACGCTGTGGTCTGCTTTGCAGTTCCACACAACCACACCAATGCAGGCAGCATGCGAACTACCCTGCTCACTTGCGACCTGTTCCTTGTGAGATTTAGTGGGCAGCCACTCGGCCACTTTTTCGAAGAGAGATCCGACTTTCTCTGGATATGCGAAAACGGTGGCAACCAGGGCAGCAACAACTACCGCTCCCAGAACCAAGGGCCACTTGGAGCCTTCCTCAGTGTCAACTTTGAGATCGAACTTGCCCATGGGGCCCGTCCTCTAGGCCTAGTTGAGGAGCGCTGTTTCCTCACCCAGCCTTTAACGTTGAATAGGACACGACTTCTGTCGGGTCGAAAGCGTTATTCAGCTCTAGGAAGCGCGACTGAGCCGATTCTTGGCAATTTGTGGCATTTCAGCCTCATCCGTAGATCCCCGGCCACGGACGAAGCACTACCGACGCCTTGGCAGACAAATGCCAAAAGCTGCTATTTAGAGTTGTTATTGCGTTTGAATCGTTAGCTAGTGGCTTCTTTCACCATAAGCCCCCAACGGTTAACAGAGCTTCGAAAAGCGGCCCTATCGCCTGTAACTAGAGGCCTTCAAGGGTTAATTTCGCTTTCCCTGACCTCAGGACTACCCAGCTCTGTTCCCTAACCACTAATATGTCACATAGATTTGGGGGCGCACAACGCACAACGTAGGCAGAAATTGGGCTACGAATAGGTATTTGCTCATTATTTGAGCAAATCTGTGCCATATTCGATGATTTTGAAAGAATGTCTCCCATTCGCAACACGCGGGAATACGAGTTTTGCGTATTGTCCGCGTCGCCCCTGTCATTTTGAGAATTACGGTGACAGTGCACGAAATTCGCGGATTCCGCCGGGGCATCGCCGCTGCGATTAGTTCGGATCATCCGTTCCCGGCAGCCCCGTCGCAGCGCGGATATCGGCGAGCAGCGACGGGATGACACTGGTCGAAATGCGTCGGACGAACACGCTCTCCTTGCCGAGCTCCCAGCGTGATCCGTCGACCAGGCTCAGCGTGGCGACGGCGGCGCGCGAGCGGCCGATCGAGCCGGCGGTGGTATCCAGGCTCGCGACCTGATCGAAGGACACCGGGCCGAGCTGGCGATCCCTGAAGCCGGTTGCGGTGGCGGTGACGGTGCGCGCGGCGAGGTCGAATTCGGTGGTCCAGTCGGCGTCCTGCATCTGCTCCCACAGGCTGGCGCCGCCCACCGCGGCGGCGATCAGCATGATGATGGCCGTCTGCAAGCCCCTGCCGTGCAGCGCGGCGAGCACGACGATGGCGAAGGCCATCACCGTCAGTGCGCCGGTGGCCAGAATGGCGCCGCCGGTGTTGAGCCATTCCGCCGTCGACTTGCGGCAGCGGAGGACCAGACGCGTGTCGGACCGGACGAGGGTAATTTCGTAGCCAGACATCATGTCGCCGTGGGATCACCGGGTGGATCCTGATGAGTGGCGATGGCGATGCGGCGCGTTCAATCGGGTGGGGCGAATTCGGCGGTACGCGGCGAGGTCCGCCTGCTCCCCTTGCGGGAGACGAGAGCGCGACGCGCCGGATGAGGGGTCCTTGTCCGCGCACGCTCATGAACATCGAACTCGCGGAGAGAACCCCTCACCCGCGTGAGGCTGGGACTGCCGGCGGTGATGCCCTCTCCCGCAAGGGGAGAGCGCGCGGCCATGGGCACCTGCGGGCGCGCAGTGACGCCCCTGCCCCTCGCCCGGATCTCGTCTGGCGATGCGATCCGGGCCCTCCGGGAGAGGTTTACGCCCCCGGCTGGCGCCGGGCGGCAAAAATCCTTAACGTCGGGGCCGATCCCTCACAGCCCGAATCGACTGCCAGATGCCGCCTGCGGAACCCCTTCACAACGCGCCCGAATTCACCGTTTCCGAGCTGTCGCAGTCCCTGAAGCGGACGGTGGAGGACACCTTTGGCCATGTCCGGGTGCGCGGGGAGATCTCCGGCTTCCGCGGGGCGCATTCCTCCGGCCACTGCTATTTCGCGCTGAAGGACGAGAGCGCCAAGATCGAGGCGGTGATCTGGAAGGGCGTGCATGGCCGCATGCGCTTCAAGCCCCAGGAGGGGCTGGAGGTGATCGCCACCGGCAAGCTGACGACCTATCCGGGCTCCTCGAAATACCAGATCGTGATCGAGGCGCTGGAGCCGGCCGGCATCGGCGCGCTGATGGCGCTGATGGAGGAGCGCAAGAAGAAGCTTGCCGCCGAAGGCCTGTTCGACGAGGCGCGCAAGCAGCTGCTGCCCTGGCTGCCGGAGGTGATCGGCGTCGTGACCTCGCCGACCGGCGCCGTGATCCGCGACATCCTGCACCGGCTCAACGACCGCTTTCCGCGCCACGTGCTGGTGTGGCCGGTCAGGGTGCAGGGCGAAGGCTCGGCCGAGCAGGTCGCGGCGGCGATCCGCGGCTTCAACGCGCTGCCGGAAGGCGGCAGGATTCCCAAGCCGGACGTCTTGATCGTGGCGCGCGGCGGCGGCTCGCTGGAGGATCTCTGGTCGTTCAACGAGGAGATCGTGGTGCGGGCCGCATCCGAGAGCATGATCCCGCTGATCTCGGCGGTGGGGCACGAGACGGACATCACGCTGATCGATTTCGTCGCCGACAAGCGCGCGCCGACGCCGACCGCGGCGGCCGAGATGGCGGTGCCGGTGCGCAGCGATCTGTTCGTCGAGGTCGCCGATCTCGGACGCCGCACCCACGCCTATTGGATGCGCGCCCATGAGAGCCGGCGCAGCGAATTGCGCGCCGCCGCGCGCGCGCTGCCGTCGGCCGGCGATCTGCTGGCGATCCCCCGGCAGCGG
>VYLE01000045.1_pt1 | contig 114320 bp, 100 predicted proteins | sample 5114391 | NCBI WGS metagenome assembly VYLE01 (sample SAMN12291771, study PRJNA351875) | freshwater metagenome | isolation source: freshwater lake | place: USA: Michigan, Kent Lake | collected 2013-08-15 | reverse complement strand
CGGCGCCCCCGCCCTGCCGCCGATGCAGCCGGCCCCGTTCGCGGCCGGCTGCGTGCTGGCCGGTTCATCCGCCGCCGGCGCGATGTTCCCCCAGCCCGGCGTCGACGACGGCCATCGCCGCCTGCGCCTCGACGACGTCCTGGGCGACGGCGCCTGGCTGTTCACCACCACGCCGACCAAGGCGACGGCGCCGGGGGTGCGCATCCTGCCGCTCGAGGCTGAAGACCTGATCCTGTTCCGCTATCAGCTGCGGACCTGGCTGGACCGGACCGGCGCCCCGGCCGTGCTGGTCCGCCCGGACCGCTATGTGTTCGGCGCCGGCGAGCCGGACATGCTGTTGCGGCGCTGGCGCGAGGCCCTTGAAGCCCCGGAGATGGCGGAGGCCTGACGATGAAGAGCGAGCGCGGCAATCCCCGGGCGGAGCGGACGCGGGCGGCCCTGATCAGCGCCGGGCGCCGGCTCTACAGCGAACGCCCCTTCGATGCGGTGACGGTGGACGACATCGTCCAGGCCGCCGCCGTCGGCAAGGGCAGCTTCTACAACCACTTCACGGACCGCGAGGCCCTGGTCCGCGCCATCACCGCCGAGATCCGGGCCAGCGTCGAGACCGCCGTCAACCGAGCCAACGCCGGCGTCGAGGATCCGGCCCGGCGGATGGCCCGCGCTGTCTGCGTCTACCTGCGCTTTGGTCTCGACGGACCCGAGGCGGCGGGCGTGCTGGTCCACATGCACAGCGGCCACACCTCCCTCTCGGCCCCGCTCAACCGGGGTCTGGTCGATGATATCGAAAAGGGTCTGGCGGCCGGACGCTTCACCGTGCCGACGGTCGAGGCCGGGGTGCTGTTCGTGTTCGGCGTCACCCAGCTGGCCCTGGTCCGCGTCGTCCAGGAGCCGTCTGCGGCCTTCGCCGTCTCTCTGTCGCAGCAGATGTGCGGCCTGATCCTGCGGGGCCTTGGCCTCGCCGCCGCCGAGGCCGACCTGATCGCCGCCCAGACCAGCGACGAGATCGTCCGCCGGGGCGGCGCCCCACCGGTCCCGACCAAGGCGCACTGACCCTCAGACAACAGGCCGTCCGGCCGAGCTTCGCCCATGAAAAGGCGGGATTGCCGGTCTATGCTGGTCGCTACGAAAGACCGGAGCGATCCATGATCCGTGCCCTGCTGGCCCCCCTGCTCATCGGCGCCCTCTCTCTTGGCCTCGCCCTGCCGGCCACCGCTACCAAAAAGCCCACCCCTGCCCCGCCGCCGCTGACGCCCGCCCCGGTGGTCGCCGCCGAGCGGGCCTTTGCCGCCGACGGCGTGGCGCTCGGCATCAAGCAGAGCTTCCTCCAGCACATGGCCGACGACGCCATCGTCTTCCAGCCGGACCCGGTCAATGCCCGCGAGGCCATCTCGGCCCAGTCCGACAGGCCGGGGCCGAAGCTGGAGTGGTGGCCGGTCTGGGCCGGGATCGCGGCCAGCGGCGACTTCGGCTTCACCACCGGGCCCTATGCGGTCGATGGCGCGCGGCGGGGTCACTACGTCACGATCTGGAAGAAGCAGGCCGACGGCGCCTGGAGGTGGCTCTACGACGGCGGGCCGGGCAGCACGTCCAGGGACGCGCCGGGGCCGGACAGCACGCCGGGCTTTCTGATGGTCTCAAAGTCTTCAGCCGGCGATGAGGCCACCGCCTTCGCCTCCGCCCAGGCGGCCGACGCGGCCCTCAACGCCGCAGCCGCCGAGGACCTGCCGGCGGCCTTCCTCGCTGTGCTGGTCTGCGAGGCCCGGGTGCAGGGCTCTCCCGCCGCCCCCGCCCAGGGCTGCGCCAGCTTCCGCAATGAGCTGGGCGGCCGGGGCAGGAAGGTGACCTTCGCGGCCCTAGGCGGCGCAGCCTCGTCCAGCGGCGACGTGGCCTGGACCTATGGCGACGCCGACTGGTCGATCGCCGGCAAGGCCTTCCGCGGCCACTATGTGCGGGTCTGGCAGTATCGCGGCGAGACCTGGAAACTGGTCTTTGACCAGATCGTGCCGGCGCCGCCCCGCAAGAAGGGGTGAAGTCCGGGGCGGCAGTGACTATCTGCCGTTCTCGACCCCTTCAGGAGCCACCCTCCACGTGACTGAATTTTCGCCCCGCGAGATCGTTTCCGAACTGGACCGCTTTGTCGTCGGCCATGCCGAGGCCAAGCGCGCCGTCGCCATCGCCCTGCGCAACCGCTGGCGTCGGCGGCGCACGCCAGACGCTCTGCGCGACGAGATCACGCCCAAGAACATCCTGATGATCGGCCCGACCGGGGTCGGCAAGACCGAGATCGCCCGCCGTCTGGCCCGGCTGGCGCAGGCGCCGTTCCTCAAGGTCGAGGCGACCAAGTTCACCGAGGTCGGCTATGTTGGCCGAGACGTCGACCAGATCATCCGCGATCTGGTCGAGAGCGCCATCGCCATGGTCCGCGACAAGCGCCGGGCGGCGGTGAAGGCCAAGGCGGAAGCCGCCGCCGAGGAGCGTATCCTCGACGCCCTGACCGGGCCCGGCAGCACCGCCGCCCGCGAGAGCTTCCGGGTCAAGCTGCGCAACGGCGAGCTGAACGACAAGGAAGTCGAGCTGCAGCTGGCCGAGACCGCCAGCCCCTTCCAGGGCATGGACATCCCCGGCATGCCGGGCGGCTCGGTCGGCATGCTCAATCTCGGCGAGATGTTCGGCAAGGCCATGGGCGGCCGCACCCGCACCCACAAGACGACGGTGGCCGGCGCCTATGCGCCGCTGCTGGCCGAGGAAAGCGACAAGCTGGTCGACCAGGAGGCGCTCACCCAGGAAGCCCTCGAGCTGGCCGAGAACAGCGGCATCGTCTTCCTCGATGAGATCGACAAGGTGGCCAGCCGCCAGGACCGGGCCGGGGCCGATGTCAGCCGCGAGGGCGTGCAGCGCGACCTGCTGCCGCTGATCGAGGGCACCACCGTCTCCACCAAGTATGGACCGGTGAAGACCGACCACATCCTGTTCATAGCCTCGGGCGCCTTCCATGTCGCCAAACCGTCGGACCTGCTGCCCGAACTGCAGGGCCGCCTGCCGATCCGGGTGGAGCTGAAGGCGCTGAGCCGCGATGACATGCGCCGGATCCTGACCGAGCCGGAGGCCAATCTGGTCGCCCAGCAGCAGGCCCTGATCGCCACCGAAGGCGTCACCCTGACCTTCACCGAAGAGGCCATCGACGCCATCGCCGACGCCGCCGTGGCGGTGAACGGCAGCGTCGAGAACATCGGCGCCCGCCGTCTGCAGACGGTCATGGAAAAGGTGGTCGAGGAGATCAGCTTCACCGCCGGCGACACCTCATCCAGGGCGGTGACGGTCGACGGGGCCTATGTGAAGGAGCGGGTCGGGGCGCTGGCGGCCGATGCCGACCTGAGCCGCTTCATCCTGTAGACAGCGGCCTCGCCGTCAGAACCGCTCCGCCCTCGCCTCCAGGATCGCCTCGCGCAAAGCCTGCCCCAGCGCCTCGCGCTCGGGCGGGCTCAGCGCCTTGCCGACGCTGTGGCGCCTGTTCGACAGGCGCAGGCGGACGCGCATCTCATGCTCGCCGAGCGCTTCGAGATCGACATTCGTGAAGGCGGTGGGGGAGGACCAGACGGTGCGGCTCCTGCCTTCCGTCTCCTCGATGACCTCGACGGTCTCGGCGCTGACCCGCAGGCGCTCGCGGCGGTTCAGGGCGCGAAAGCTGGCCTTCAGCGCGAAGTAGACCAGCACCACGTCGAGCCCGAGGAACAACGGCGCCGGCCAGGCCCCGATGGCGAAGAAGAAGATGCTGACCACCGCCGCCATCCCGGCCAGCAGACCGAGCACGACCTTGAACCCCACCCCGCCCATCGAGCGGTTTGGGGCGATCACGGCGTCCATGTAGAGGATCGAAGCCATGGCGCTGAACATAGGCCCCCCGCCCGGGGTTGCGACCAGAACAAATATAGAACACTGTTCGCTGTCCAACCTCGGCCCCGCATCATGCCGCCCAGCGCCGCCCTTTCCGCTCCCGCTTCGGCCAGCGCATGGCATAAGGCGCTGGTGACCGATTCTCCGACCCTCGACACCGCCCGCGAGACCCTGCGCCGGGTCTTTGGCCATGCCGAATTCAGAGGCCTGCAGGCCGGGGTCATCGAGGAGGTGCTGGCCGGCCGCAACGTAGTCGCCGTGCTGCCGACCGGCGGCGGCAAGAGCGTCTGCTACCAGATTCCGGCGATGATCCGGCCGGGCCTGGGCCTGGTCATCTCGCCGCTGATCGCCCTGATGAGCGACCAGGTGGCCAGCCTGCGCCAGTCGGGCGTTGCAGCGGCGCGGCTGGACTCCAACATCGCCCCCTTCGAGCGCCAGGAGATCTGGGAAAGCATCGACCGGGGCGAGCTGGACCTGCTCTACATCTCGCCGGAAGGCCTTTCGTCCGGCAATATGCTGGAGCGGCTTGCCCGCCTGCCGCTGTCCCTGATCGCCATTGATGAGGCCCACTGCGTCAGCCAGTGGGGCCATGATTTCCGGCCTGATTACCGCCTGCTGGGCCGTCTCGCCGAGCGTTTTCCGGGCGTGCCCCGCATCGCCGTGACCGCCACCGCCGACGCCCGTACGCGCGAGGATATCCGCAACCAGCTTTCCCTCCAGGATGCGGCCGAGTTCGTCGACAGCTTCGCCCGGCCCGAACTGGCGCTGAACGCGGAGCGCAAGATCGGCACGGGCCACAAGCGGGTGCTGGAACTGGTCGCCCAGCGGCCCGGCAAGTCGGGCGTCGTCTATGTCGGCAGCCGCGACGGCGCCGACGAACTTGCGGCCAAGCTGCGCGAGGCCGGGGCCCCGGCCCTGGCCTATCACGCGGGGCTGGAGAAGGATCTGCGCGGCCGGCGGCTGGAGCAGTTCCTCGAGGCTGACGAGGCGGTGATGGTGGCGACCATCGCGTTTGGCATGGGCGTCGACAAGCCGGACGTCCGCTATGTCATCCACGCCGACCCGCCGGCCAGCATCGAGGCCTATTGGCAGGAGATCGGCCGGGCCGGCCGCGACGGCCAGCCGGCCGACGGCATCACCCTCTACTCAAGCGCCGACATGGCCTGGGCCTTCCGCCGGCTGGAAAGCCGCGACATGGCTCCCGAGGTCAAGCAGGTCCAGGCCCGCAAGATCCGCCAGTTCTACGGCATGATGGAGGGCACGGCCTGCCGGGCGGCGGCGGTGCGACGCTATTTCGGCGAGGAGCGGGTCGAGCGCTGCGGCCAGTGCGACCTGTGCCTGGCGCCGCCCGAAAGCATCGACGTCACCCAGTCGGCGTCCAAGGCGCTGGCGGCGACCCACCGTCTGGGCGGCCGGTTCGGACGCGGGCGGCTGGTCGACCATCTGCTGGGCAAGACCAAGGATGTTTCCGACTTCGAGTCCGGGCTGTCGACCTGGGGGATCGGCACGGAGCTCAGCCAGCACGCCTGGCGGGATCTGATCGACCAGCTGCTGTTCGAGGGGCTGCTGAAGGAAGACCCCAATGACGGGCGGCCGTTGATCGGACTGGGCGAAATCGACGGCGTTCGGGCGGTGTGGAAGTCCGAGCGGACGGTTCAGATCCGCAAGGACTCGACGCGGGCGGCCGCGGCCGGGAAGACGCGGGCGAGCAAGGGGCGGAAGGATGTGCTGGCGACGTTGACCGAAGAGGACGGGGTCGTGTTCGAGCGGCTGCGGACCTGGCGACGCGAGGAGGCTCAGCGGCAGCATGTACCGCCGTATGTGATTTTCCACGACGCCACATTGGCCGAGATCGCCGCCCGGCGGCCCGGGAGTATGCCGGCCTTGGCGGCAGTGAGCGGTGTCGGGGAAGGCAAGCTGGAACGCTACGGCGACGCGGTACTCTCGGTGGTTCTAGGACCCGACTCCGGGCCGCTTCCGGAGGCTGCAGCGCGGGCCAAGGTCCTCCGCCGGGAGATGAACGGGCCGGAAACGGTGTTGTGGAACGCCCTGCGCGGCAAGGCGCTCGGCGGGCTGAAGTTCAGACGGCAGCATCCGGTCGGCCCCTATGTGCTGGATTTCTTCTGCTATTCAGCCGGGATAGCGGTCGAGATCGACGGTGCTGTCCATCGGACGGAGGAGCAGGCCGCGAAGGACTGGCATCGCGACCAGTGGCTTGATCAGCAGGGCATTGGGACGCTGCGGATCGACGCCGAGGACGTCAGACGTGATCTGCACAGCGTTTTGGAGCGCATTCGCAAGCGCTGCGGCGGCTAACACTGGCCCCCCGGCACGGCTCGCTTGCAGCGCTCGCCATGGCCACTCCCCCCGCACGCGGGGGGAGATCCCCAAAACATGAAATCTTCCTCCCCCCGCTTGCGGGAGGAGGACAGGTTCGGAGCAAGGCGACGGACCAGGAGGCGGGCCCCCCGCCGCCCGACTGGTCCCCCTAGACGTCCACCTCGGCATCCAGCGCGTTCGCCTGGATGAACTCGCGACGTGGCTCGACCAGATCACCCATCAGGCGGCTGAACATGTCATCCGCATCATCGGCATGGTTGACCTTCACCTGCAGCAGGGTGCGGGCTTCCGAGTCCAGGGTGGTTTCCCACAGCTGTTCGGGGTTCATTTCGCCCAGGCCCTTGTAGCGCTGGATGGTCAGGCCGCGTCGGCCGGCTTCCATCACCGCGTTCATCAGGTCGAGCGGCCCGCGCACCGTCTGGCTCTTGTCCTTGCGGCGGAAGGTGGCGGGGGCCGAGAAGGTCTCGGCCAGGGCCACGGCCCGTTCGGCCAGGCGGCGGGCGTCGGCGGCGTGCAGGGTCTGGTCGTCGAGGACGACCTTTTCCGAAACGCCGCGCTTGATGCGGGTGAAGCTGTAGCCGCCGCCGACCGCCGGCTCGCCGGTCCAGGGACCATCGCCCTCCTCGGCGTAGAGGTCGAGGCGGGCGGCGGCCTTGGCGACATCGGTGTCCTCGGCGAACAGGCCGGACAGGGCCGCCTGTTCGATCGCAAACGCAGGCGCGCGGGCCGAAAGCCGCTCGATGTTCGCCCGGGCCCCGCGCGCGGTCTGCACCAGGGCCAGCAGATCAGCGCCGGTCATCCGCTCGCCGTTGGCGAGGTCGAGTTCGGCCCCGTCGACGCCTTCGTCGATGAGGAAGATTTCCATCTCCGCATCGTCCTTCAGATACCGCGACGACCGGCCTTTGGAGGCTTTGTAGAGCGGCGGCTGGGCGATGTAGAGGTAGCCGCGCTCGATCACCTCCGGCATCTGCCGGTAGAAGAAGGTCAGGAGCAGGGTGCGGATGTGGGCGCCGTCGACGTCGGCGTCGGTCATGATGACGATGCGGTGGTAGCGCATCTTCTCGATGTTGAAGTCGTCGCGGCCGATGCCGGCCCCCAGCGCCGTGATCAGGGTGCCGACCTGGTCGGAGCCCAGCATGCGGTCGAACCGCGCCCGCTCGACATTGAGGATCTTGCCCCGCAGCGGCAGAACCGCCTGGTTCTCGCGGTTGCGGGCCTGTTTGGCCGAGCCGCCGGCGCTGTCGCCCTCGACGAGGAACAGCTCGGACTTGGCCGGATCCCGCTCCTGACAGTCGGCCAGCTTGCCGGGCAGGTTGGTGATGTCGAGCGCGCTCTTGCGGCGGGTCAGTTCGCGGGCCTTCCGCGCGGCTTCACGGGCGGCGGCGGCCTCGACCACCTTGCCGACCAGGATGCGGGCCTCGACCGGATGTTCCTCGAACCAGGTGGCGAGGCCCTCCTGCACCAGGCCCTCGACGGCCGGGCGCACTTCGGACGAGACCAGCTTGTCCTTGGTCTGGCTGCTGAACTTCGGGTCCGGCACCTTGACCGACAGCACGCAGGTCAGGCCTTCGCGGGCGTCTTCGCCCGTCACCGAGACCTTCTCCTTCTTGGCCATGCCGGAGCTCTCGATGTAGTTGCCCACAACGCGAGTCAGGGCCGCGCGGAAGGCGGCCAGGTGGGTGCCCCCATCCCGCTGCGGGATGTTGTTGGTGAAGCACAGCATGGTCTCGTGATAGCTGTCGTTCCACCACAGGGCGAGGTCGACCTGGACCTTCTCGCGCTGGCCGCGGATGATCATCGGGGTCTTGACCAGCGGTGTCTTGGCCTTGTCGAGGTGGCGCACGAAGGCCTCGATGCCGCCCTCGTAGTGCATGATCTCTTCGTAGGGCTCGGCGTCGCGTAGATCGCGGAAATAGATGGTCACGCCGCTGTTGAGGAAGGCCAGCTCGCGGAGTCTATGTTCGAGCGTCTTCCTGTCGAAATTGATGTGGCTGAAGGTTTCCAGCGACGGGAAGAAGGTGACGATGGTGCCGGTCAGCGGCTCGCCGTTCTCGCGCTTGGGGCTGTCGCCGGTGATGGCAAGCGAGGTCACCGCATCGCCGCGCTCGAAGCGCATCTCGTGCTGCTTGCCGTTGCGGTGGATCTTCAGCAGCAGGTAGTCCGACAGGGCGTTGACCACCGAGACGCCGACGCCGTGCAGGCCGCCGGAGACCTTGTAGCTGTTCTGGTCGAATTTCCCGCCCGCGTGCAGCTGGGTCATGATGACCTCGGCCGCCGAGACGCCTTCGCCCTCGTGGATGTCCGTGGGGATGCCGCGGCCGTCGTCGCTGACCGTGGCCGAGCCGTCGGCATTGAGGATCACCTCGACGCGGGTCGCCCAGCCGGCAAGCGCCTCGTCGATGGCGTTGTCGACGACTTCATAGACCATGTGATGCAGGCCCGAGCCGTCATCGGTGTCGCCGATGTACATGCCGGGGCGCTTGCGCACCGCGTCCAACCCTTTGAGAACCTTGATGGAATCGGAGCCGTAGGCGGCGGCGCCCTCTTCGGCGGTCTGCTGGGCAAGGGGGGTCTTGTCCGGGTTGATCTCCGGGACATCGCCAGTGGTTTCGTCGGTCATTCAGTCGTCCAGAACGGTCAGGCCGGTCGGCTCCACGCGGAGTCCCAGGGCCCGACCTTTGAAGGGGTCGAACAGCGAAGCGTCCGTGCCGGTGAGAAACACCTGCAGACCCAGCGCCGCGATTTCGTCCGCCAGGGCGGCCCGTCGAAACGGGTCCAGGTGGGCGGCGACTTCGTCCAGCAACAGTACAGGATTCGGGCCGGAAATTGCAGCAGAAAGTCGCGCCGCCTGGGCCAAAACCAGGTTCAGAATCAAGGCTTTCTGCTCTCCGGTGGAGCATTCGGCGGCCGGGCGGTCCTTTTCAGCGTGAACGACGGAAAGATCGCCCCGGTGAGGGCCGGTCAGACCGCGTCCTGCCGAGGCGTCGCGGGGCCGCGAGGCGGCCAGCGCGGGGGTCAGGCGGGCTGCGATCTCGACCTCGTCCACCCCCTGTCCGGCCATGGCTTCCCACTCGCCGGTGAGCGCCAGCCGCGCCCTCGGGAAGGGTCGGTCGGTGCGGCCGTCGATCTCGGCCTGGAGGGCGGCGAGGGTGCGGGCGCGGGCGACGCTGAGGGCCGCGCCATGCTCGGCCATCCGCGCCTCCAGCGCCGTCAGCCAAAGGGGGTCGGGCGCGGCGCTCTCGTCGGTCAGCAGCCGCATCCGTTCCCGCAGCGCCTTGTCGTAAGCCGTGGCGTGAGCCGCATGCAGAGGCTCGGCGGCGAACACCAGCCGGTCGAAGAAACGGCGCCGGTCGCCGGCCGCCTCGAGAAACAACCGGTCCTGGGCCGGCGTCAGCCAGACGGGGCGGATATGGTCGGTCAGCCGGCCGGGCGGCACGGTCGTGCCCTCCACCCGCGTCAGGCGGCGCGAGGACCCGGCGGTCTCCGTGCCGGTCCCGAGCTGCACCTCGTCCTCGCCGTCGGAGACCTTCGCGGAAACCGCCCAGGCCCGACCCACGGCCTCGCCCGGCATCCGCCGTCCGACCTCGGCCAGCCCGACGCCCCGCAGCCCCTTGCCGGGACTGAGCAGGGAAATGGCCTCCAGCAGGTTGGTCTTCCCCGCCCCGTTCGGCCCGGCCAGCCATACCGACCGCCCATGCGGCTCCAGGCTCCCGTGCTCGTAGGAGCGGAAGTTGGTCAGGGTCAGGCTGGTGAGGGCGGAGGAGGGCAAGGCGCTCGGCGGTTGAGGAAACCTCTCCCTGAGGGAGAAGTCGGGCCCGCGATAGCGGGACCGGGTGAGGGTTTACGGTGGTTCAGGCGGAACCACAAAAGAGAACGGCGCCGGGAGCCCCGGCGCCGTAACCCATCACCCACACCGTCCCTTGGGAGACGGTCTCTATCTGCGCAGGGCGTCCCAGTTGAACAGGAAGTTGCGATGCTCGGCCCAGGTCTGGCCCACCGCCTTGTCGCCGATCAGGCAGACGGAGGTGTGATACGGCCCCGCCCCGTCGGTGGTGCGGAAACTGGCGCAGGTGCGGCCGCGCGAGGTCTCCCACCGACCGGCCTGGATATCACTCTCGTAGAAGCTGCCACTGACCGTGCCGTCGGCATTGAGGGTCAGGGTCATCGGCTTGGTATAGGGCTCGTCCGGCTTCGCTGAAAGATCGACGGTCCAGTCGCCGGCGAGGGAGGGCTCGGCGGCGGCGAGGGTCAGGGCGAACACAAGCGCAATCATAGGCGGCTCCCGGCTGTGAGTCTGGAACTGGAGCGATCGACGAACCTGGCAAGATCAGGTTGCTCCCCCTCCGGGGGAGCTGGCAGCCGCGAAGCGGCTGACTGAGGGGGTCACCACTCACCTCGGCGGGTAAACCTGTTCGCAGCTGAACCGCCGGTGCTGCCCCGCCTCCTGGTCCGTCGCTATCGCTCCGAACCGTCCTCCGCCCCCTCGCGGCGGCGGAGAGCGAAACATCACACCCGCAGCGGCATCAGGACGTACTTCACGCCCGGGTCAGTCGGGTCCAGCACCAGCGTCGGCGAAGCCGGATCAGCAAACCGGAACTCGGCGATCTCGCCGTTGATCTGGCCGGCGACGTCCAGCAGGTAGCGGGCGTTGAAGCCGATCTCGAAGGCATCGCCGTCGTAGTCGATCTCGAGCTCCTCGACGCCCTGGCCGGCTTCCATGTTGCGCACGGTCAGGGTCATGCGGCCGGTCTCGATGGCCAGCTTTACCGACCGGCTCTTCTCGGCCGAGATGGTGGCGACCCGGTCGACGGCCTTGGCGAACAGCGAGGCGTCCACCGTCATGATCTTCTGGTTGTCGCGCGGGATGACCCGCATGTAGTCGGGGAAGGACCCGTCGATGACCTTGCTGGTCAGGGCCGAGGCGCCGGCGAACTCGAACCGCACCTTCTGGGCGCTGACCTGGAAACCGACCGACTCCCCGGCGTCTTCCAGCAGGCGGCGGGCCTCGTTGATGGTCTTGCGCGGGATGATCACCCCCGGCTGGCCGGCGGAACCCTCGGGCGCCGGCATCTCGGCCAGGGCCAGGCGGTGGCCGTCGGTGGCGACGGCCCGCAGCTTGGCCTCGCCGCCATCCATCACCGTGTGGACGTAGAGGCCGTTCAGGTAATAGCGGGTCTCTTCGGTCGAGATGGCGAAGCGGGTCTTGTCGATCAGCCGGATCAGGTCATTGGCGTCGACCTGGATATGGGCCGACAGACCGTCGGCGCTCATCACCGGGAAGTCGCCGGCCGGCAGCACCGGCAGGTTGAACTTCGACCGCCCGGCGCTGATCAGCAGGCGCGGATCGTCGCCCGAATAGGACAGCGAGACATCGGCGCCGTCGGGCAGCTTGCGGACGATCTCGTACAGGGTGTGGGCCGGCGCCGTGATCTGGCCGGGGACGTCGACATGGGCCGCGCCCTCATCGACGATTTCCATGTCGAGGTCGGTGGCCGAAAAGCTGACCTGCTCGCGGTCGGCCGACAGCAGCACGTTCGACAGGATCGGGATCGTGTTGCGGCGCTCGACGACGCTCTGAACGTGGCCCAGGGCCTTCAGCAGCGCGGCCCGCTCGATGGTCAGCTTCATGTCTTGTCCGGATCGCCCGCGAATCGGGAAACAGCCCCCGATCCGCCTTCAAAGGTGGGAGACGACTTTAGCGATATTGGCGGACGGTGGAAGGGCGCAAAGCCAAGTTCCTCCCCCCGCGGGGGAGGTGGCAGGCGCCGACAGGCGACTGACGGTGGGGGTCCGCTCAAATGGCCGCCATCATGTCGATCGTGCGGCCGCCACCGCTGGTGAGGACCCCCACCACCACGCGCGTATTCGCGCGCGGTCCCCCTCCCCCGATGGGGGAGGAGTAACCCTCAGGCCTTGGTATCGATCGCCTCGCCGGACACCTCGCCGGTGCTGGAATAGGGGTTGGGCGTGCCCGCCGTCTGTTCCGGCGCGCCGGCGCCCGAGCCCTTGGCGGCGACCACCACCATGGCCGGCCGCACCAGCCGGCCGAACAGCGAGTAACCCGGCTGCAGCGTCTTGATCACCGCCCCGGCGCCGACCTCGTCGGACATCTGTTCCATCATCGCCTGGTGCAGGTTGGGATCGAATTTCTCGCCGGCGGCCGGATCGACCTTCTTCAGGCCATTGCGCTCGAAGGCTTCCAGAAGCTTCTTCTGGGTCATCTCGATGCCGACCACGAAGTTCTTGACCACCTGATCCTGGCTGTCCTTCGGGGCGTGCGCCGTGGCCTGGCCGAGGTTGTCGGCGGCTTCCAGCAGGTCGCGGGCGAACTTGGTGATCGCATAGGCGCGGGCGTCATTCACCTCACGCTCGGCTCTACGCTTGGTGTTCTCCGCGTCGGCGGCGTAGCGCAGCGCCTGGTCCTTGAGGGCGACAACCTCGGCCTTCAGGGCCTCGACTTCGCTGTCGGTCGCGCCGAAGTCGATGGTGTCGTCGTCCTGAATCTCGTTGGGGGTCGTCTCGTCGGTCATACCAGTCTCATCCGTCCATCATCTGGCCCAGCACCCTGGCGGTATAGTCCACCAACGGGATAACGCGGGCATAGTTCAACCGGGCCGGTCCGATCACGCCGATCGCGCCCAGCACCTTCTGTCGGCCCGACATATAGGGAGCCGCGATCACAGCGGAACCCGAAAGTGAGAAAAGCCGCGTTTCCGCGCCGATGAAGATGCGCACGCCCTCGGCTTCCTTCACACCATCAAGCAGGCCGATCAGCTGTTCCTTCTGTTCCAGGTCCTCGAACAGCCGGCGGATGCGTTCCAGGTCCTCGGCCGCGCCGGCGTCGATCAGGTTGGCCTGTCCGCGCACGATCAGGGCCCGGGCATCCTCGGTTCCGCCGCCCCAGGCGGCCAGTCCGTCCTCGACCAGCCGGGAGGCCACCGCATCCAGCTCCCGGCGGGCCAGGTCCAGCTCGCCGCGCATCTCGCCCCGCGCCTCGCCGAGCGTGCGGCCCTGCAGCCGCGAGGCCAGGAAGTTCGACGCCTCGGTCAGGGCCGACGGGGTGATGCCGGGCGGCAGACGCATGATGCGGTTCTCGACCGCCCCATCCTCCAGCACGATGACCACCAGGGCCCGGTCGGGGCCGAGCGCCACAAACTCCACATGCTTGACCCCGGCCTCGCGGGCCGGCGTGACCACCACCCCCGCGCCGCCGGCCAGGCCCGAGAGGATGGCGCTGGCTTCCTGCAGCGCCTCCTCCATCGAGCCACCCTTGGATTTCAGACGGCCCTCAATGGCGTTGCGCTCGGCCTCACCGACATCGCCGACCTCCAGCAGGCCGTCGACGAACAGCCGCAGGCCCGCATGGGTCGGCATCCGGCCGGCGCTGATGTGCGGGGCGTTGAGCAGGCCCAGCGCCCCCAGGTCCTGCATGGTGTTGCGGATCGAGGCCGGCGACAGATGCACCCCGCCCTTGGAAATCGTCCGCGACCCGACCGGCTCGCCGGTCTCCAGATAGCTCTCGACGATCCGCCGGAAGATGTCGCGGGCCCGGCCGTCGAGGTCCGACAGGCTGGGCGTTTGACCGATACCGGGGATCAGGGGGTTCATGGCTTTCCATATAGGGCCGGTGGACGTCGACCGCCGCATACAGGATAAGCGGCCACCTTCGGCGCGCAAGCCGCGCCCTCCGTTATTGCAGGACCGATATGCGCCCCTCGAACCGCGTCCCCGACCAGCTTCGCCAGATCTCCCTGGAGACGGCGGTCAACCGCTACGCCGAGGGCAGTTGCCTGATCACCGCCGGCCACACCAAGGTGCTGGTCACCGCCAGCATCGAGACCGGCGTCCCCGGCTGGATGCGCGGCAAGGGCGCCGGCTGGGTCACCGCCGAGTACGGCATGCTGCCCCGGGCCACCCACACCCGCGGTCGCCGCGAGGCCGCGGCCGGCAAGCAGTCGGGCCGCACCCAGGAAATCCAGCGCCTGATCGGCCGCTCCCTGCGCGCCGTCGTCGACATGAAGGCCCTGGGCGAGCGCCAGATCGTCCTCGACTGCGACGTCATCCAGGCTGACGGCGGCACCCGCACCGCCTCGATCACCGGCGCCTGGGTGGCCCTGCGGCTGGCCACCAAATACCTGCTCGACGAAGGCGTCCTGACCACCGACCCGATCATCGACCAGGTGGCGGCGGTGTCCTGCGGCGTCTTCGACAACGTGCCCGTGCTCGACCTCGACTACGAGGAAGACTCCGAGGCCGAGGCCGACTGCAACTTCGTGCTGACCGGCAATGGCGACATCGTCGAAATCCAGGCCACCGGCGAGAAGCGCGGTTTTACCCGGGCGGAATTCGAGAGCCTCTATGGCCTGGCGGAGAAGGGCATCGGCGAGCTGTTCGCCATGCAGCGGGCGGCCTGCGGGCTCTGATCTCTCCCAGGGCTACCGTCATCCTGGGGCTTGTCCCTAGGATCCCGCTGTCCGCTTCTCTCACGGTGGGGTGGAGGCGCTGCCGCGCCTCCAGGGCAGGGGCTTGCGGCGGCTGAAATCGGGATCCTGGGCACAAGGCCCAGGATGACGGTAGGGGGGTGGGGAGCGTCGGGCGTCCCTACGTTCTACTCGTCCTCATCCCCCCAGTCGCTCGGCCCCGGCTCGAAGCTGAGGATGTCCCCCGGCTGGCACTGAAGTTCCCGGCACAGGGCGTCGAGCGTCGAGAAGCGGATGGCCCTGGCCTTGCCGGTCTTGAGGATCGACAGGTTGGCGATGGTGACGCCGACGCGGTCGGCCAGTTCGGTGAGCGACATGCGGCGTTCGAGCAGCACGCGGTCGAGGCGGACGTGAATAGCCATGCTTGCCTCTATATCGTCAGTTCGGCTTCACCGCGAAGCCGTGCGCCCTCGCGGAACACCTCGGCCAGCACGAAGACGACCATGACGGAAAACCAGGTGGTCAGGCTCCAGCCGCCGTTGGCCCGGTCGATGCCGGGGGCCAGCAGGGCGACGGCGCCCCAGAAGATCCACTTGCCGAGCTCCAGCCCGGCCAGGATCAGCCCGATCAGCCGCAGCCGGCCGATGTTGTCGGGATGGAAGGGGTCGCCGGCGGTCAGGGTCTGGCCGATGCGGCGCAGGTTGCCGACAATCAGGTTGATGCCCGTGAAATAAAGCGATCCGGCGAACAGTCCGGCGGCCAGCACCGGGCCTCTCTGGCCAAGGTCGCCGAGCTCGGGAAGGTCGATCTTGTCGATGATGTCGCTGTTGAAGCTGAGCAACAGCATGGCGATGCCGATCAGGGCCAGCAGGCAGATCACCGCCCACAGCGCATACCAGATGACGTCCAGAATGATCTTGAGCAGGCTCGACACCGAGCCGGGTCCCAACGTTCGCATCACCGTGACGCCCTTCAGCAGCCGCAAGTCCATGGCGGGCCTGGCCTGCAGCCCGCCGATTCCGATCCCGTCCGGGTCGGTCGGCGAGCATGCCTCGGCGGCGGGCCTCACGGAAGGGCCGCCAGTTACAGCGATTGGGCGACGAAGGTATAGGCGGCCAGCGGCATCACCACCACGACGGCCGTATAGACCAGGGCGACCGCCAGGCGGTCCACGATCGACGTCACTTTTCCGAAAGTCATTTGAACAGTCCCTCTTTGATTTTCGGGAGCGGCGGAAGCGCCGTTCCATGAGTGAGGGTGTAGGCGGGAGGCGCCTCTGGTTCAAATTACATATCGTTTAACGATATTAAGCTCATGTAACTTAGTTACCGGTCCTTCATGGTTCGCAGCTCATGCCTCACCCCGATGGGGAGGGAGGTTGTAGCGCTGCTTCACTTCCTCCAATTAGGTTGAACCGACCCTTGCTGGAGATGCCCATGCGCCTGCTGCTGACCGCGACCTTCGCTCTCTCCGCCATCGCCGGCGTCGGCGCCGCTGCGGCCCAGGACGGAGCTGCCCTGTTCAACGCCCAATGCAAGAGCTGCCACAGCCTGACCGGAACCAACGGTCCGGCCGGACCAAGCCTCAAGGGCGTCTCGGGCCGCAAGCTTGCCGGCTCGCCGGGCTATGCCTATTCCAAGGCCCTCAGCGCCAAGGGCGGGACCTGGACCGACACCCAGATGGACGCCTATCTGGCTGCTCCGGCCGCCTTCGCGCCGGGCACCAAGATGTTCAATAAGGTCGCCGACCCCAAGGCCCGGGCGGCCATCGTCGCCTATCTGAAGACCCAGAAATGAAGCCGGGCCTGGCCGCCCTGCTGACCGGACCGCTGCTGCTGGCCGCCTGCGCCAGTACGGACGGCGGGCCCGCGAGCCTGCCCAGGCCGGTGCCGCCGGCCTCGGCGCCGACCACGACGCCGCCGAAGCTTCCCCCCCTGCCCCCGAAGCCCGCTCTGGCGTCGCCCGGAACCAACGCCGACACCCTGGTCTATCGCTGCGCCGCCGGTAAGCGGTTCACCGCCGCCTGGGGCCTGCCCGGCGACCGGGTCAAGGTCTCCGCCGGCGGGACCACCCAGCTGCTGGGCCCCCGCCCCGCCGCCTCCGGCGCCCGCTATGGCGAGGGTCCGTTCCAGATCTGGGGCAAGGGTGACGAGGCCATGCTGGAAGGCTTCCCGGGCGGGCCCTACAAGGGATGCCGGACCGACTGATGGACGCTTTCCCCGCCTTCTTCCCCCTCGAGGGCCGCCGTATCGTCATCGCCGGGACCGGCGAAGCCGCGGACGCCAAGGCGCGGCTGTTCGAGGGCAGTCCGGCGCAGATCGTGCGACTGGACGGCAGCCAGGCCTTTCTCGTCGGCGCCTATGGCGGGGCCTTGTTGGCCTTCATCACCGGCGATGACCTGTTCATACAGGCGGCGGTGGGTGCGGCGCGGGCCGCTGGTTGTCTGGTCAATGTCGTGGACCGGCCCGAACTCTGCGACTTCAACACCCCCGCCGTCATCGACCGCGGAGCCGTGGTCGCCGCCGTCGGCACCACCGGCGCCGCCCCCATGCTGGCCAGCCTGCTGCGCAACGACCTCGAGGCCCGGGTGCCGCCCGGGGCCGGCCGGGTCGCGGTCCTGCTGCGCAAACTGCAGGGTGAGATCCGCGCCGCCTATCCCGACCTCGTCGCCCGCCGCGCCTTCCTGCGCTCGGTCTTGTCGGGCGAGGCGGCGGACGCGGCCATGGCCGGCGACATGCCTCGGGCCGAGGCGCTTCTTCGGGCCCATATCGGCCGCGGCGAGGGGCCGATCGGGCGGTTGACCTTCGTGGCCGGGCGGGGTCCGGGCGACCTTCTGACCCTGCGGGCCTCCCGCGCCCTGGCAGAGGCCGATGCGCTCTGCGCCGACCCCGACACGGACGCCTCGGTGCTGGCCCTGGCCCGGCGCGACGCCGGCCGGCTTGGCCCCGAGCAATGTGATCCCAAGTCGCTGGCCGCCCTGGTCCGGGCCGGCCGCCAGGTCGTTCGGATCATCACCCGCGCGCCGGATGTCTCCACCCTGCGGGCCCTGGCCGCCGAGGACGTCATGGTCGAGGTCATGCTGGCGGCGCCCGGTACATGATGTCGGGAACCTGATGCTGGGCCTCACCCCTCAGGATCTCGAGATCGTCCTGTTGTCGCTGCGTGTAGCGGCCGTCGCCACCCTGTTCGCCCTGCCGCTGGCCTTTGCGGCGGCCTACGCCCTCGCCAGAGGCCGGTTCTGGGGACGCGGCCTGCTCGACGCCCTGATCCACCTGCCGCTGGTGTTGCCGCCGGTCGCGACCGGCTATGCCCTGCTGCTGCTGCTCGGCCGCCAGGGTCTGCTCGGGGAGCCGTTGTCGAAACTGGGTATCGTGCTCGCCTTTGACTGGACCGGCGCCGCCCTGGCCGCTGCGGTCATGGCCTTTCCCCTGATGGTCCGACCCATGCGCCTGTCCATCGAGGCCATCGCGCCCCAGGTCGACCAGGCCGCCCGCACCCTGGGGGCAGGAAGCTGGGCGCGGCTTACCCGCGTGACCCTGCCCCTGGCCCTGCCCGGCGTGGCGGCCGGAGCGGTGCTCGGTTTCGCCAAGGCGCTCGGCGAGTTCGGGGCCACCATCACCTTCGCGGCGGCCATTCCAGGGGTCAGCCTTACGCTGCCGTCAGCCATCTACCAGGCCATCCAGACGCCGGGGGCGGAGCAGAGGGCCGCCGCCCTCTGCCTGGTGGCGGCGCTGATCTCGGTGACAGCGGTCATCGGCGCGGACGCCCTGACCCGTTGGGCGTTGAAAAGAGCCGGCGGCTAAGGGAAACGGGGACACCTTGAAATCGCGGATTTCAAGGTGTCCCCTCTTGGGCCACTCAGAAGTCCAGCGACCGGCCCCGGGTTTCCTTCAGGAACAGCAGCGTCGACAGCACGCTGATGCCGGTGAAGAAGATGGGATAGGCAAGGCCGGCGTAGATGTTCCCCGTCGCCGCCACGATGGCGAAGGCGCTGAAGGGAACAAAGCCGCCGACCCAGCCTGTTCCGACGTGATAGGGCAGGGACAGGGCCGTGTAGCGCACGCGGGTCGGGAACATCTCGACCAGGGCCGAGGCCTGCGGCCCATAGAGGGCCGTGGCGGCGATGGTGAAGACCATCAGGACCCCGAACAGGCCCCAGAAGTTGATCCGCTCCGGATCGGCCGTCAGCGGATAGCCGGCATCGGCCAGGGCGGCTTTCAGGCGCTCCTCGACTCCGGTCTTGACCGTCTTCAGCTGGGCCTTGTCGAGGCCGCCGCCTTCGACGCTGACCACCTCATTGTCACCGATCCTGACCCTGGCCAGGGAGCCGACCGGGGCCGCCTCGTTGTCATAGGAGATGCCGTTGTTGGCCAGGAAGCTCTTGGCGATGTCGCAGCTGGTGACGAAGGCCGTCTTGCCGACGGGGTCGAACTGCAGCGAGCAGGCGGCCGGATCGGCGATCACCACCACCGGCGTCTTGCGGGCAGCCTCGGCAAGTCCCGGGTTGGCGTACTGGGCCATCATGTGGAAGCCGGGCAGGAAGGCCAGCAGGGCCAGCACCATGCCAAACCACATCACCCACTTGCGGCCGTAGCGGTCCGAGAGCCAGCCGAAGAAGACGTACATCGGGGCCGAGGCGATGGTGACCACCATCATCAGCTCATTGACCGTCGCGGCCGGCACCTTGAGGAACTTCTCGAGGAAGACCGGGGTGTAGAAGAAGGCGCAGTACCAGACGGCGCCCTGCGCGAACATGATGGCCAGCAGGGCGATGAGGACCAGCTTGAGGTTCTTCCACTGGCCGAAGCTCTCTCGGAAGGGATGCTGCGACTGCTCGCCGGCGTCCTTCAGCTTCTTGAAGCTGGGGCTTTCCGACAGCTTCATGCGCATGAAGATGGAGATGGCCAGCAGACCCGCCGACAGCAGGAAGGGAATGCGCCAGCCCCATTTGGCGAACTCGGCCTCGCCCAGCACCGTGCGGGTGGCGAGGATGACGCCCAGGGCGCCGATGAGGCCGAGCGCCGCCGATGACTGGATCCAGCCGGTCATCTGGCCGCGCTTGTTCGCCGGCGCGTGCTCGGCGACGTAGATGGCGGCCCCGCCGTACTCGCCGCCGAGCGCCGTGCCCTGCAGGATCCGCAGGATGATCAGCAGAATGGGGGCGATGATCCCGGCCCCCTCGTAGGTCGGCAGGAGGCCGATGGCGAAGGTGGCCCCGCCCATCATGGTCACCGTGACCAGGAAGGCGGCCTTGCGTCCGACCTTGTCGCCCATCCGCCCGAAGATCAGGGCCCCGAGCGGCCGGAAGGCGAAGCCGGTGCCGAACAGGGCCAGGGCCGCGATCAGGGCGGCGGTCTCGTTCAGGCCGGTGAAGAAGACCTTGGAAATGATCCCGGCCATGCTGCCGAAGATGAAGAAGTCGTACCATTCGAAGGCCGTGCCGGCCGCGCTGGCGGCCACGACCGTGGTCATGGGTGTGGTTTCTTCCGGCGCTTCCGGCGCCGTTTCAGCAGTCTGGTCGGTCATACACATCCTCCCCCGAGGGTCAGCAAGGGAGGAGGTCTAGCACTGCAACCACGCCATGCGAAAGCGCCTCAGGCGACGGCGCTTTGCGGAAGGTCGTCAGGAGAGGCCCGGTCGCCCCCAAGGTGAGCGGGCCCATCCGTAACGTCCGGTTCGACCGTAACGGATGAGGCCGGGAGGCTGGCTCAGAACCGGACCATCGTGGTCAGCGTGGCCGACCGGGTGTCACCCGGAACGGCCCAGCCGAAGCCGGCGCTGGAGCGGATGTTGGTGTAGTACTCTTGGTCGGTGAGGTTCTTGACGTTGAGCTGCAGCCCGACGCGGTCGTTTATGGTCCAGGTGACCGCCGCGTTGAGCAGCCAGTAGTCGTCCGAATACATCTGCGGCGCCGCGGCGGCGCCACGCTGGAAGCTGTACTCACCGGCGTAGTTGGCGCCGGCTCCGACCAGCCATTGCGCGTTGATCTGCCAGCTGGTCCAGACGTTGAAGGCGTGCTTCGGCGTCAGCGGGATCGGGTCGCCCTTCAGGAAGTCGACGTCGTTCGGCGGCAGGGCCGTCGAGGCGACGTTCTGCAGGATCTCGCTGTCGAGGTAGGTGTAGTTGGCGATCACCGTCCAGCTGGGCAGGATCTTGCCGCTGACGCCGACGGTGGCCCCTCGCACGCGGCTTCTGCCGTCCTGTTGCTGTACGGGGATGGCCGGGTCGTTCGAGGCCAGCCTGATCTTGCTGCGCTCGTTCTGGAAGACGGAGCCGGTCAGCGACAGGCGACCGTCCAGCAGGTCCCACTTGGTCCCCAGCTCCCAGATCTCGCCTTCTTCCGGATCGAGGTCGCAGTTCCGGGCGGTACCGGTCAGGGCGCAGCCACTGTTGACGGTGGCCTGGGACGGGGTGCTGACGTTGCCGTAAGCCAGGTAGATCGACCCGTTCTCCATCGGCTTGAACACGCCGCCCATGCGATAGGAGACGAGTTTTTCCGCATTGCGTGCTGTCGGGGCTGTGGTGATCACCGGGTTGGCCGGCGAGGCCGGATAGGGAGTGGCGATGGTGGCCGAGGTGAACTCGCCTTCGTTGTTCTCCCAGCGGATGCCGGCGTTGATCGACAACATCGGCGAGAACTCGATGTTGTCGAAGGCATAGATGGCCTGGTTGGTCAGCTCACCGTCATTGACGGCGGTCCTGATGTCGTTGACCGGGCCCGTCCAGAGATTGTCCGGGTTGGCGATGTCCATGTTCGGCAACGCCGGATTCGGCGTCGCGCCGAGCGGGTTACGCAGCACGTTGCCGCCCTGGAAGTCGTAGGTTTCGTTGGCGAAGGAGACGCCGACGATCAGGTTGTGCTTCACCGAACCGGTGTTGAATTTCCAGTTCAGATCGGTCTGGTTGACGAGCTGGGTGTTGGAGGTGTCGCGCAGGTTGCCGCGCGGCCCGCTCAAGCTGTACTGGCCGGACGTGGCGCAGGCGGCGCCGGTCTGGGCGTTTAAACCGCTGGCCAGGCACCAGGTCCCCTGCGGCGGATTGACGATCAGGAACTGGTCGACCTTCAGATAGCGGCTGGTGTTGGTCAGGATCAGGGTGTCGCTGAACGCGTGCCGGAACCTGAAGGTGGCGCTGTCGACCGTGATCTCCTGGGTGTCGAGATTGCGGTAGCCGTAGTAGCTCGACGGATCGACGCCCGGCAGAGGACCGTTGAGGAAGGCGCCCGAGGCATAGGGGACGCCGTAGCGCGGGGTGTTTTCATCTTCCTGGTGGAACAGGGCGATGGTGAACTCGGTCTTGCCCCCAAGGCCGAACGTCACGGAGGGGGCGATGCCCCAGCGTTCGTACTTTTCGACGTCGCGGCCGGGAACGTCGTTCTGGTGAACCATGGCGTTGATACGGACACCGATATCGCTGCCGATCAGGATGTTGCTGTCGACGGTGGCCCGCAGGTAGCTGTCGGTCCCGACGCCTGCCGCCAGGGTGGTGCGGTCGGCGCCGAACGGGCTCTTGCTGACCAGATTGATATTGCCGCCGACGCCGCCGGAGCCCGAGTAGACCCCGTTGGCGCCGTTCACGACTTCGATCTGCTGCAGGTTGAAGGTGTCGGTGCGGCTGTACTGGGCGCTGTCGCGCAAACCGTCGGTGGTGATGTCGTTGTTGGCGCTGTAGCCGCGCAGATTGATGCTGTCGCCATAGCCGCCCCCGCCTTCGCCGGCCCCGAAGGTGATGCCGGGGACGGTCTGCAGGACGTCGCGCAGGGTCAGCAGGTTCTGGTCGCGCAGGGTGCGCTCGGAAACGACGGTGATGGTCTGGGGGGTTTCCAGCGGTGCGGCGGTCAGCTTTGTCGAGGACGGCCTGTCCTTGGCGCCCTTGATCTCGACACCGGATACTTCCGCGCTGTCACCGGCGTCGGCGCTGGCGGTGAGCATCGGCGATTCATCGGCGGCCAGGGCGGCGCCGGCCAGTCCCAGACCGGCCAGACCGGCGACAGCGGCGGCGCCCAGGGCGCGCTTGGCGCGGGCGCTGACGCCCACCGACTTGATCGAACTCATTGGTGTCTATCCCCGGACTTGAAACTCACCGACTGCGACGCCTCGGCGCACGCAATTGCGACTCGTTATTAATAGCACCATTGCGGCCCTTCAATGAGAATCGTTCGCAAAAACACTTTCGTTTGACTCGTCGCGCCCGAAGGGGTCGAAGCGCGGCATGAAACAGACCTTCGATGTGGTGGTGATCGGCGCCGGGGCGGCCGGAATGATGTGTGCGATCGAGGCGGGAAAGCGTGGGCGGTCGGTGCTGGTCCTCGACCATGCCGCGGCGGCCGGCGAGAAAATCCGCATCAGTGGCGGCGGCCGCTGCAACTTCACCAACCTGGAAGGGGCCCGCGCCGACCGCTACCTGTCGGCCAACCCGCACTTCTGCAAGTCGGTGCTCAGCCGCTACACCCCGCGCGACTTCATCGCCCTGGTCGATCGCCACGGCATCGCCTGGCACGAGAAGACGCTTGGCCAGTTGTTCTGTGATGACTCCGCCAAGGACATCATCGCCATGCTGCTGAACGAGATGAAGGCGGCCGGGGCCGTCCTTCGTCTGAGCACCGAGGTCGATCGCATCGAGCAGACGGACAGCGGCTTCGAGGTCGCCATCGGCGGCGCGCGGATCGCCTGTGAAAGCCTGGTCGTCGCCTGTGGCGGCAAGTCGATCCCGAAGATGGGCGCCAGCGGTTTCGGCTACGAAATCGCCCGGCAGTTCGACGTGGCCGTCCTGGACACACGCCCCGCCCTAGTGCCGCTGACCTATGCGGTGCAGGTGCTGGAGCAGCTCAAACCCCTGATCGGCGTGGCCGTGCCGCAGGCGGTGGTGCAGGGCGGCAAGGGGTCGTTCGAAGAGGACATCCTGTTCACCCACCGGGGCCTGTCGGGCCCTGCGGTGCTGCAGGTGTCGTCCTACTGGCGCGAGGGCGAGGAGATCGTCGTCAATTTTGCGCCTGAACTGGACGCCCTGGACTTCCTGAAGACAGCCAAACGCGACCATCCGAAGACGGCGCTGCACACCGTGCTGGGCTGGAAGTTGCCGCGGGCTCTGGCCACCCTGATCGCCGCCGACCACGGCGTGCCCGGAAACATGGCCGACCAGCCGGACAAGGCGCTCAAGGCCGTCGCCGGAATGGTCAACGCCTGGCGCACCAAGCCTGTCGGCTCCGAGGGCTACCGGACCGCCGAGGTCACGCTGGGCGGCGTCGATACGAGGGCTCTGGACCAGAAGACGATGGCCGCCCGGGGCGTTCCCGGCCTCTACTTCATTGGCGAGGTGGTCGACGTCACCGGCTGGCTTGGCGGCTATAACTTCCAGTGGGCCTGGTCGTCGGGGTTTGTCGCCGGGCAGGCGGCTTAACAGGCAAACGACGCAGACGGGGACACATTGAATTTCCCCGCGCCGACGGAAACTCATCCACGCCGGTTCTGAAATTCAATGTGTCCCCTCTCGCTGCGACCGTCGCATTGCCGACGCAGGCCGCCGGGTCTATGCGAACGCCGTCTATCAAGGGGAGCGCATGACCTTCACCCTCACCCCCGTCGCCACGGTCCGGGGCGGCCGCGCCGAAGCCGTCGACGACGATTGGGGCCGGAGCCGCGCGCGCCTGGTGCTTGCCGAGCATCTGCCGGAAGACAGCCTTGCCGGCCTGGCCGACTTTTCCCACGCCGAGATCATCTTCGTCTTCGACAAGGTGACCGACGACAAGATCGTCAGCGGCGCCCGCCGGCCGCGCGGCAACCCGGACTGGCCGCTGGTCGGCATCTTCGCCCAGCGCGGCAAGAACCGGCCCAACCGGCTCGGCGTCACCGTCTGTTCGATCGTCGCCGTCGAGGGCCGCGAGGTCATCGTCGAGGGCCTGGACGCCATCGACGGCACCCCGGTGCTGGACATCAAGCCGGTGCTGACCGGCTTCCTGCCCAGGGGCGAGGTGCGCGAGCCCGGCTGGGCCCGCGAAATCATGGAGGCCTACTGGTGAGGCGGCCCCTGGAGGGCGTGCGCGTCCTGACCCTGGAGCATTTCGGGGCCGGGCCCTACGCCACCCTGCTGATGGCCGAGCTCGGCGCCGAGGTGATCAAGGTCGAGTCGGTCGAGCTGGGCGGGGACGCCTCGCGGCCGACCGGGCCCTATCTGCTGGGCGAGGACGACAGCCAGTATTTCCAGACCTTCTCGCGCCACAAGAAGAGCGTGGCCCTGGACATCAAGGCCGAACGGGAAACGTTCGAGCGGCTGGTGACGTCGGCCGAGGTGGTGGTCAACAACCTGCGCGGCGACCAGCCGGCAAAGCTGGGCCTCACCTACGAGGCCCTTAAGGGCGTGAACCCGGCCATCGTCTGCGGCAGCCTCTCGGCCTATGGCCGGAACAACAGCCGCGAGGCCTGGCCGGGCTACGACTATCCGATGCAGGCTGAGTGCGGCCTCATGAGCCTGACCGGCGAGCCGGACGGGCCACCCTCGCGGATGGGCGTCTCGATCATCGACTTCATGAGCGGAGCCACCTTCGCCTTCGCGGTGGTCAGCGCCCTGCTGTCGGCGCGGACGACCGGTGTGGGCTGCGATGTCGACGTCAGCCTGTTCGACGTGGCGCTGCACCAACTCAGCTATCCCGCCGTCTGGGCCATGAACGAGGACCATGCCACCACCCGCCTGCCGGCCGGCGCCCACCCGTCGCTGGCCCCGGTGCAGCGGGTGAAGACCGCCGACGGCTATGGCCAGCTGATGTGCATGACCCAGAAATTCTGGCTGGAACTGTGTGCGCTGGCGCAGCGGCCGGACCTGGCTGCCGATCCGAGGTTCACAGACCTCGCCGCCCGGCGGAGCAATCTCGCCGGCCTGACACAGGCGATCGACACCCTGTTCGAGACCCGCACCAACGCCGAATGGACCGCCCTGCTGGCAGGGCGTGTGCCGTTCGGGCCGGTGAACGACGTTTTCCAGGCGCTCGACAACCCGTTCGTGGCCGAGGTTGGGATGCGCGATGTGATCGCCCATCCGGACCGGCCGCAGGGACTGCAGATGCTGGCGGCGCCGATCCGGATCGACGGACAGCGGATGCCGGCGGTGCGGTCACCGAAGCTGGGCGAGCACACGGATGAACTGTTGAGCGACGGCTAGCCAGTTCAACTGTCCCCCGCTTGGGATCGAAGAGGCGCCGTGTTCGCCGCCTTGTCGCGCGCGACCATCGGCGTAACCTGCCCCCATGTTCCCGCTTCCCCCGACCACCGAGGTTCGTCCCGCCCGCCAGTGGCGCGCCGGAACGGATCAGGCCATCGACCGCGCCCTGGCAGACGAAGCCCCCGTCGGCATCCTCTATGACGGTCGCCCGCATGCGGTGCTGATGGCCACGCCCGCCGATGTCGAAGATCTGGCTGTCGGCTTCACGCTCAGCGAGCGCATCGCCACAATCGACCAGATCGCCGGCGTCTCCATCGAGGTCGTCGCCGAGGGCGTGCAGGTCGACATCCGCCTGACCGCTGGGGCAAGAGCCAGCAAGGCGAAAGCCCGTGCGCGGAGCATGGAAGGCCGCTCCTCCTGTGGTCTGTGCGGGGTGCAGCGGCTGGCCGCCGCCGTGCGGCCGCTGGAGGCCCTGGCCGATGGGCCGACGATCTCCGCCGGGGCCATCGCAACAGCGTTCGCGGCGCTCGAAGATCAACAGGCGCTCGGCAATCTGACCCGCGCCGCCCATGCCGCCGGGCTGGCGAGCGCCGACGGGACGCTGGTTCTGGTCCGCGAGGACGTCGGTCGCCACAACGCTCTCGACAAGCTGATCGGGGCCGCCGCTCGCGCCGGGCTGGGCGGCCCGCTCTGCCTGGTCACCAGCCGCTGCAGCTACGAGATGGTCGAGAAGGCCGCCGTTGCCGGGTTTCCCATCCTCGCCGCCATCTCGGCTCCGACGGCGCTCGCCCTGCGCAAGGCCGAAGAGTCGAATCTGACCCTCATCGCCCTGGCTCGGGCGGATGGCTTCACGGTCTTTTCCGGCTCCGAAAGGATCGCATCATGAGCGGCTCCAGCAAGATTCCGGGTGTGAAGCCTTACACCCACCCGGCCGGAGGGTGGGACGCGCTGAAGGCCGTGGCCGGGGCGCTGGCCGACCAGGACACGGTGGCCAGGGGCGGTCAGGCCCTGCTGGACGCCAACCAGCCGGACGGCTTCGACTGTCCCGGATGCGCCTGGCCGGATCCGAAACACACCTCCTCGTTCGAATTCTGCGAGAACGGGGCCAAGGCGGTCGCCTGGGAGACCACCTCGCACCGCGCCACGCCCGAAGTGGTGGGCGCCCACACGGTCGCCGAGCTGTGGGCATGGTCGGACCATGACCTGGAAAACCTCGGCCGCCTCACCGAACCGCTGCGCTATGATCCACCCAGCGACCGGTTCGTCCGGGCCAGCTGGGACGAGGCGATGACGGCGATCGGGGCGGCTCTGCGCGCCCTGCCCGACCCACATCAATGTGAGTTCTATGCCTCCGGTCGCGCCTCCAACGAGGCGGCCTTCCTGTTCCAGACCTTCGGCCGACGGTTCGGGACCAATAACTTCCCCGACTGCTCCAACATGTGTCACGAGCCGACCAGTGTCGGCCTGGCCGAGCAACTGGGCCTGGGCAAGGGCTCGGTCAGCCTGGAGGACTTCGACCACGCCGACTGCATCCTCAGCTTCGGCCACAATCCCGGCACCAACCATCCGCGGATGATGACCACCCTGCGTGAGGCCGCCCGGCGCGGCGCCGCCATCCTGGTCTTCAACCCCATGCGGGAGCGGGCGCTCGAGAAGTTCGCCAGTCCGCAGGATGCGGTCGAGATGCTGACCCTGAGCGGGACGGACATCGCCAGCCGCTACTACCAGCTGAAGGTCGGCGGTGACGTCGCCGTGCTGACCGGTCTGATGAAGCTGCTGATCGAGCGGGACGCGCTGGACCACGATTTCATCGCCGAGCACACCACGGGCTTCGACGCCCTGGCCGCTCACGTCGGCGCCGCCGACTGGGACTGGATCGAGACGCGGTCCGGCCTGACCCGGGCCGACCTGGAAGAAGCGGCCGACATCTACCAGCGGTCGAAGGCCATCATCCTCTGCTACGGCATGGGCCTGACCCAGCACCGCTCGGCCTCCAGCCTCGTGCAGCAGCTGGTGAACCTCCTCCTGCTCGGCGGTCATATCGGTCGGCCGGGGGCGGGCATCTGTCCGCTGCGGGGCCATTCCAACGTCCAGGGCGACCGTACGGTCGGCATCACCGAAAAGCCCTCGTCGGCCCTGCTGGCCTCGATGGAGCGGGTGTTCGGGTTCAAGCAGCCCACGGCCCATGGCCACACCGTCGCCGAGGCCATCGAGGCCATGCGCGAGGGAACCGTGAAGGCGATGATCGCGCTCGGTGGCAACTTCGCCGTCGCCGCGCCGGATCCGGCCCTGACCTACCCGGCGCTCAAGATGCTGGACCTGACGGTCAATATCGCCACCAAGCTGAACCGCACCCACCTGCTGACCGGAAAGGCGGCCTGGGTGCTGCCCTGCCTTGGCCGCACGGAAATCGACGTCCAGGCCGGCGGGCGCCAGTCGGTGACCGTCGAGGACAGCATGTCGATGGTCCACGCCAGCCGGGGCATGCGTCAGCCGGCGTCGGAGCATCTGCGGTCGGAACCGTGGATCGTGGCGCAGATGGCCCACGCCACCTTCGGCGAGGACGCCTGCGTCGACTGGCAGGGCCTGGGCGGCGACTACGACCGGGTGCGCGGGCTGATCGAGCAGGTCTTCCCCGACCAGTTCGGGAACTACAACGACCGCATCCGCACCCCCGGCGGCTTCCGGCTGCCGGTGCCGACCAGCGAACGGGTGTGGACGACACCCAGCGGCAAGGCGGCCTTCCTGCCCTATGTCGCCGACGACCCCGCGGTGGACGATCCGACCCGGGGCGATCCGGAGGTGCTCCTGCTGACCACCCTGCGCAGTCATGACCAGTACAACACCACCATCTACGGCCTGAACGACCGCTACCGGGGTGTGAAGGGCCGGCGCGACGTGGTCTTCGCCCATGCCGGCGACCTGGCGGCGCGGGGCATCGCCGACGGGGACCGTATCGACCTCGCATGCGCTTTCGACGACGGGGTGGAGCGGACGCTGAAGGGCTTCACGGCCGTGGTGAAGGATATGCCGAAGGGGTGCCTGGCGGCCTACTATCCGGAGGCCAACCCCCTGCTGGCGCTGTCGGAACGGGACCGGCGCAGCGGGACGCCGGCCTACAAGTCGATGCCGGTGCGGATGACCCGGGCGGCGTCCTAAGGCCGTCCCATCCTGGCCAGCTCTTCCGCCGAGACACCGCAGCCCTTCAGCGACGTCTCGCCGACCTGGACCTCCGCCGAATAGGGATAGACCCGGTCGCTCATGCCGTCGGAGCAGGCGCCGGCGGTCATGGTGACGACCATCGGGGCGGCGCCGGTCTGGCCGGTCCAGACCACCTTGCCGGAGGTTGCGGCGAGGGCGGCGTTGGTGGCGGTCACGGTCGGAATGGGGTCAGGCTGGCTGAGCACCATCGTCGACCCCTTCACCTGCAGGTTCCAGAAGGGCTCGGTGCCGAGCAGGGTGAAGTCCTGGCGGAAGGGCGCGGCCGGGTCGGTCGACTGCGTCGGCTGTGGCTGGCCCGGGGCCTGGGCGGCCGGGGGCGGGGCGTCGGCAGGCGGGACAGCGTCACCGCCGCCGGGCGCTTCGGGAGAACAGGCGGTCAGGGCCAGGATGGCGGTGGCAGCGACGGCGGAGGCGATCGGACGCATGGGGTTCCCCTGTTCGGGCTTTGCGCCCGCGCGACGCAGGTTAGACTCAAAGTCCGATGAGTCGAAACGCCCCGCTCCAGTTCCTTGAGTTCTTCGCCGGCGGCGGCATGGCCCGTATCGGGCTGGGAGCCGGCTGGACCTGCGGGTTCGCGAACGACTTCGACCCGACAAAAGCCAGCGTCTATCGCAACAATTTCACAGATGCCGGGCAACACTTCCACGAGGGTGACGTCTGGCAGGTCGATCCGGCCGCCCTGCCAGGAACCGCCGACCTCGCCTGGGCCTCTTCGCCCTGCCAGGACTTCAGCCTGGCCGGCGGCCGGGCGGGCCTCAAGGGCGGCAGGTCCGGCGCCTTCTTCGGCTTCTGGAGGCTGGTTCAGGCGCTGTCCGCCGAGGGCCAGGCGCCCCGCACCGTGGTGGTGGAGAATGTCGTCGGCCTGCTGACCTCGCACGGCGGGGCGGACTTCACCGCCCTCTGCACGGCCCTGTCCGGCGAGGGCTACCGGTTCGGCGCGCTGGAGATCGACGCCGCGGCCTTCGTGCCGCAGTCGCGACCCCGGGTCTTCGTGATCGCCACCCGCGAGCCGGTTCCGGACGCCCTGATCGGCGGCGACGCCTTCCGCAGCGCAGCCGTGCTGGCCGCGCGCGATCGGCTGCCGGACGACCTTCGGCGGTCATGGGTCGACTGGCGCCTGCCCACGCCCCCGGCGCGCAACACACGCCTGGCCGATCTCCTTGAACCGGACGCCGCCGTCGCCTGGCGCAGCGAGGCTCAGACCGCCGTCCTGCTGGCCCAGATGTCGCCGCTGCATCGCCAGCGGCTTGAGGCGGCCGCCGGCAACGGCCGCGTGGTCGGCGCCGTCTTCCGGCGGACCCGGGCCGGCGTGCCGAAGGCCGAGATCAGGCTGGACGGCGCCGCCGGCTGCCTGCGCACCCCGCGTGGGGGTTCTTCACGGCAGATGATCCTGGTGGCCGGGGACGGGAAGCTGCGCTCTCGCCTGCTGACGGGGCGAGAGGGGGCCCGTCTGATGGGCCTGCCTGATGACTACCAGCTCCCGAAGTCACAAACAGGCAGCCTGCATGTTATTGGAGACGGGGTCTGCGCACCCGTCGTGCGCTGGCTGGCGCAGGGTCTCCTCGAGCCGCTGTTGAAGGGCGTGGGCCGGGCCGCCGCCTGAGAGCGCCCTCAGACGATCTGCGGTGGCGCAATGTCGCCCGGCTCCCTAGACTTAAGGCACTTCCACAGGCGAGACCCTGATGACCCATTCCTTCGACACCGCCCGCTACACCCGCGCCGGCCGTGGCAAGATCTTCCCCTCGGTGCTCGACCTGATCGGCGACACCCCCATCGTCGGCCTGCCCAGGCTGTCGGCCGAGCTCAAGCCGCGGGCCGAGGTGGTCGCCAAGCTGGAGTTCTTCAACCCGATGGCCTCGGTCAAGGACCGCATCGGGGTGTCGATGATCGAGCAGCTGGAGGCTGACGGCAAACTCACCCCCGGCGCCACCATCGTCGAGCCGACCAGCGGCAACACCGGCATCGCGCTGGCCTTCGTCGCCGCCGCCAAGGGCTACAAGCTGATCCTGGTCATGCCCGAGAGCATGTCGATCGAGCGCCGCAAGATGCTGCTGCTGCTCGGCGCCAAGCTGGAGCTGACCCCGGCCGAGCGCGGCATGCGCGGGGCCGTGGCCCGGGCCACCGAGATCCTTGAGGAAATCCCCGGCTCGGTGATGCCGCAACAGTTCGAGAACGCCGCCAATCCGGCCATCCACCGCATCTCGACCGCCGAGGAGATCTGGAATGACACCGCCGGCCGCGTCGATGTGGTCGTGGCCGGCGTCGGCACCGGCGGCACGATCACCGGGGTCGGCCAGGTTCTGAAGGCCCGCAAGGCGAGCCTGCGCATGGTCGCCGTCGAGCCCGAGAACAGCGCCGTGCTGTCGGGCGGCCAGCCGGGGCCCCACAAGATCCAGGGCATCGGCGCCGGCTTCGTGCCGGGCAACGTCGACCGGGGCGTCATCGACGACATCGTCCAGGTCAGCAACGACGACGCCTTCGCCATGGCCCGCAAGGCCGCCGCCGTCGAAGGCCTGCCGGTCGGCATCTCCTCGGGCGCGGCGCTGACGGCCGGGTTCGAGCTGGCCAGCCGGCCCGAGTACGAGGGCAAGCTGATCGTCGTCATCATCCCCAGCTTTGCGGAGCGTTATCTGTCGACGGCGCTGTTCGAGGGGCTGTGAGCCATCCGCCCCGGCCGCGCGCCGGGGGAGGGGCGGCATGACCGACGTCTACAGCGCAGAGAAACGCTCCGCCGTCATGCGGCGGGTCAAGGGGCGGGACACCACGCCGGAGCTGACGGTCCGGCGGCTGCTGACCGCGCTCGGCGTCCGCTATCGGCTGCACCGCAAGGACCTGCCGGGAAAGCCCGACATCGTCATGGCCGGCCGGAGGTTGGCCATCTTCGTCCACGGCTGTTTCTGGCATGGGCATGACTGCGCGCGGGGAGCCCGGGTTCCCAAGGCTAATCGCGACTACTGGCTGGGCAAGGTCGGGCGTAATCGTCAGCGGGACGGGGTGAGCCGAGCCGCGCTGGAAGCGGCGGGCTGGCGGGTCGAGACGATCTGGGAATGTGAGATGAAGGACGAGGCGGCGTTGAAGAGCCGCCTCGAAGCGCTGCTTCAGGCCGCCGCCGCCGCGCGCTGAACGCCGGACAGGGCCGCTTCCAGGGCCGCATACAGCTGGGCCGGCTCGATGGGCTTGGCGACGTGGTCGGTCATCCCGGCGGCCAGGCAGGCTTCCCAGTCGCGGGCGGTGGCCGAGGCGGTGATGGCGATGACCGGGACGTGCTGGTTGGGGCCCTTCATGGACCGCAGTTCGCGGGTCGCCTGGCGGCCGTCCATGTCGGGCATGTAGACATCCATCAGCACCACGTCGAAGGGTTCGGTCGCCAGACGCTCAAGCGCCTCCTCGGCCGAGGAGGCGGTGTCCGGCACGATGCCCAGAGGGGCCAGCACCATGGAGATGGCCTGGCGGTTGACGGCGTGGTCGTCGACCACCAGCACCCGGGCCTGAACGGCCTGGGGCGCCTGGACGGCGGCGGGCGCGACCGCCCCCGGCAGGGTCAGGGAGAGGGTGAAGACGGCGCCCTCGCCCGGCGCGCTGACGACGGCGAGGTCGCCGCCCATCAGCCGGGCCATTTCGCGACTGATCATCAGGCCAAGGCCGGTGCCGCCGTGGGTGCGGGCCGTCTGTACGCCCAGCTGTTCGAAGGGCAGGAACAGGCGGTCCAGCTGTTCGGGTGTCATGCCGGGGCCGGTATCGTCGACGGCGATGGTGACGGCCCAGGTTCCGTCCGCGTTCCGCGCACCGCCCAGCTGCAGGGTGACACAGCCTTCCCTGGTGAACTTCAGGGCGTTGGACAGCAGGTTGTTGATCACCTGGCGGATGCGGGTGGGATCGCCGCTGACCCAGCCGGGCAGATGCCTCGAACCGAGAATGCGCATGCGCAGGCCCCTGGCTCTCGCCTGTGGCCGCCAGGCGCGGACCGCGTCGAGTACGGCGGTGCGCAGGTCGAAGTCGACGGCCTCGACGCTCATCCGACCGGCTTCCAGCTTGGAGAGGTCCAGCATGTCGTCGAGCAGGGTGGTCATCATCCGCCCCGCCTCACCGATCAGTCGCCCCTGGGCATGCCCTGCCCGTTCGGTGTCGGCGGCGCCGGCCAGGATAGCGCTGATCGGGGTGCGCAGTTCGTGGCTGATCATGGCGACCCAGGCGCTCTTGGCCCGGGTGGCGGCCTCGGCTTCCTGACGGCGCAGTTCGGCCTCGGCGCGGGCGTCTTCGGAGAGCTTGCGGGCCTCCTCGGTCGTCAGCCAGGCGCCGATGATGTTGAGCATCACCAGGCCGACGGCGATCATCATGGTCGAGACCAGCGGGCCGGGCGCCGTGTCGATGTCCATCAGCGGCAGGATCAGCAGATAGAGTCCGTAGGGCAGGCAGCCGGCGGCGAAGGCGATGCGGCTGCCGCGGCAAATGGCGATCATGTTGGTCATGGCGGTGGCGACGACGATCATCGCCAGGGCCGGGCCGTAGCGGTCGATGCCTTGCCACATCAGCGGCGCCAGGGCGCCGAAGACGATGGACGAGGGCATGAAGGTGATCAGGGCGGCGCGGGCGGCCTTGAAGGGGGTGTCTATGCGGCGCTTCAGCAACTGCACGCCGGTGAAATGGTCGAAGCCCTGGGCGACGGCGTAGAGAGCGGCCCAGGCCCAGGCCCAGTTCCAGCCAAAGGCCAGTTGCAGGCCGGCGGCGACACCGACGGCGGTCATCAGCCGGATAGGCATATGCTTTCGCCGCGTGGCGACAACAGATGCCAGGCCAAATCGGTCAGCGGCGTCGACGGCCGGAATGTTGGCTTCCACAGACATGCCCGAACTGTGGGGCGACGCTTCCTAAGACTCAGTGAAAGAACGCCGGTCGGCCTTTTGGTTAATGACCCGAAACAAGGATTTTTGGCTACCGGGGGTTTTCGACCACGATCTCGGTCTTCACCGAGCTGGCGATGTAGCAGACCTCATGGGCCTCGTGGTGAAGGTGGTCGAGCTCGTCCGTCGTCGGCTGTCGGCCATCGAAGACGACGGCCGGGCGCAGGGCGACGCGGGTAACGGCGATCTTGCCTTCGGCGTTCTTGCGCATCAGCCCTTCCGCCTCGTCGCGATAGCTGAGCACCGTGAATCCGGCTTTCGAGGCGATGTAGAGGAAGCTCAGCATGTGGCAGTTGGAGATGGCGGCGACCAGCATCTCCTCCGGGTCGATGGCGTCGGCCGCCGACCAGGGGGCAGGGACCACATGCGGCGAGGCCGAGGCCGGCACAGTGATGCCGGCGTCGAAGCTGACGGTGTGTTTGCGGCTGTAGCGGCCGGCCAGGAAGTCCTCGCCGGGTTGCAGCGCCCAGTCGACGGTGGCGGTATAGCTGGCCATGTTCCCTCCCTGGCCCCGGCGCCCTTACAGCGTCCGGGCGATCAACACCTTCATGATCTCGTTGGTGCCGCCGTAGATGCGCTGCACGCGGCTGTCGCGGTACATGCGGGCGATCGGATACTCGGCCATGTAGCCGAAGCCACCGTAGAGCTGCAGGCAGCGGTCGATGATCTTGTTCTCGAGATCGGTGACCCAGTACTTGGCCATCGAGGCGGTCGAGGCGTCCAGCTTGCCCTTCAGATGCTTCTCGATGCAGTCGTTGACGAAGACCCGGGCGATGGTCGCCTCGGTCTTGCATTCGGCCAGCACGAACTGGGTGTTCTGGAAGTCGATGATCGCCTTGCCGAAGGCCTTGCGCTGCTTGACGTAGTCGATGGTCAGTTCCAGCGCCCGCTCGATGGTGGCCATGCCCTGGATGGCGATGTTCAGCCGCTCCTGCGGCAGCTGGCCCATCAGCTGGAAGAAGCCCTGGCCCTCGTCGCCGCCCAGCACGTTGGTGGCCGGCACGCGGACGTCGTTGAAGAACAGTTCGGAGGTGTCGGCCGCCTCCATGCCCAGCTTGTCGAGGTTGCGGCCGCGCTCGAAGCCGGCCGCGCCGTCGGTCTCGACCAGCACCAGCGAGGTGCCGCGGGCGCCCTGGTTCGGGTCGGTCTTGGCCACGACGATGATCAGGTTGGCGGTCTGGCCGTTGGTGATGAAGGTCTTGGAGCCGTTGATGACGTACTCGTTGCCGGTCAGGATCGCCGTCGACTTGATGCCCTGCAGGTCGGAACCCGCGCCCGGCTCGGTCATGGCGATGCCGCCGACGAAGGTGCCGTCGGCCAGGCCCGGCAACCAGCGGCGGCGCTGCTCCTCGGTACCGTAGTGGAAGATGTAGGGGGCGACGATGGAGTTGTGCAGCGACAGCCCGAAGCCATCCACGCCCTTGGCGCCCATCTGTTCCATGAGGATGACCTCATGGCGGTAGTCGCCGCCCATGCCGCCGTATTCCTCGGGGATGGACAGGCAGGCCAGGCCCGCCTCAGCCGCCTCGTTCCACATGGCCCGCTCGACGACGCCGTCCTCGCGCCATTTGGCGACGCGGGATTCCGGCGCATGGTCGGTGAAGAACCGGGCCACGGCGTCTTCGAAGATGACGATGTCCTCTTCGGCCAGGGAGGGGGTGCGTTCGACTTGCAGGGCGGCGGGCATGGCGATCAGAAAGCCTCGGCGGGAAGTTGCATCAGGGTGGCCGAACCGGTCTTCAGCTTGGCCAGGTGGGCGGTCCCTTCCGGGATGATCCGTTCCACGAAGTAGCGGCCGACGACCAGCTTGTTCGAATAGAAGGGATCAGCGTCACCCTTGGTCAGGCAAGCCCTGGCGATCTGGGCCCACATGTAGGCCAGGCCCGTGATGCCGAAGAGGTGCATGTAGTCGGTCGAGGCGGCGCCGGCGTTGTCCGGGTTGGCCAGGCCGTTCTGCATCAGCCACATGGTGCCGTCCTGCAGCTGGGCCTTCACCGTGGCGAGACCGTCGAGGTAGGGCTTCATGGCTGCATCGCCGCTGTTGGCCTCGATATAGGCGTCGATCTCGGCGAAGAAGCTCATCACGGCGCGGCCGCCGTTGGCCGCCAGCTTGCGGCCGACGAGGTCGAGCGCCTGCACCCCGTTGGTGCCCTCGTAGATCAGGGCGATGCGGCAGTCGCGCAGGTACTGGCTGGCCGGGAAGTGCTCGGTGAAGCCCGAGCCGCCGAACACCTGCATGGAATCGACGCAGACCTTGAAGCCCTTGTCGGTCAGGTAGCCTTTGAGGACCGGCGTCAGCAGGCCCATGTAGTCGGCGCCCTTCTGACGCACCGCCTCGTCCGGATGGCCGTGGGCGAGGTCGCCCTGCAGCGCGGTCCAGAACAGGAAGGCGCGGCCGGCCTCGATCATGGCCTTGGAGTCCAGCAGCATGCGGCGCACGTCGGGGTGGACGATGATCGGATCGGCGGGGCCGGCGGCGTTCTTCGGGCCGGTCAGGGAGCGGCCCTGCAGGCGGTCCTTGGCGAACTCGGCAGCGGCCTGGTAGGCGGCTTCGGCCTGGGCGACGCCCTGCAGGCCGACGCCGATGCGGGCCTCGTTCATCATCACGAACATGATGCGAAGGCCGGCGTTCTCCTCGCCGATCAGGAAGCCCTTGGCCTCGTCATAGGCCATGACGCAGGTGGCGTTGCCGTGGATGCCCATCTTCTCTTCGAGGCCGGCGCACTTCACCCCCTCGTTGCGCTCTCCGGCATTGCCGTCGGCGTCGAGCAGGTATTTGGGCACGATGAACAGGCTGATGCCCTTCACCCCGGCCGGCGCGCCTTCGATGCGGGCCAGGACCAGGTGGATGATGTTGCCGGCCATGTCGTGCTCACCGGCCGAGATCCAGATCTTCTGGCCGGTGATGCGGTAGCTGCCGTCGGCCTGCGGAACCGCCTTGGTGCGCAGAAGGCCCAGATCCGTGCCGCAGTGGGGCTCGGTCAGGTTCATGGTGCCGGTCCATTCGCCGGTGACCATTTTCGGCAGATAGGCCTGCTTCTGCTCGTCCGTGCCGCCGGTGTGGATGGCCGAGTAGGCGCCGTGGGCCAGGCCCGGGTACATCGAGAACGCCATGTTGGCGGACGACGACATCTCGCTGAAGCTGAGGTTGACCACGTGCGGCAGACCCTGGCCGCCGTAGGCCGGGTCGGAGCCCAGACCCGTCCAGCCGCCCTCGCAGAGCAGCTTGTAGGCTTCCTTGAAGCCGTCCGGCGTGGTGACCGTGTTGTCCGGATGCCAGGTGCAGCCCTGCTTGTCGCCGACGCTGTTCAGCGGCGCCAGCACCTCGCCGGTGAACTTTCCGGCCTCCTCGATGATCGCCTTGACCACGTCCAGCGAGGCGTCGGCGAAGGCCGGCAGCTCCGCATACTGGTCGATCTTCAGCACATCCTCGAGCAGGAAGACGTGGTCGCGCACCGGGGGTTGATAGGCCATGGTTGGTCCGTGGTTCTGGATGTGGGTTTCAAACGCAAAAGGGGACCGGCGTGAACCGGTCCCCAAATTGGTACTGTGATTGAGGCCTATTTGCCCATCGCCATTTCGGCGTGGCCGTCGATCCGGGCGCGCATCACCTGATCGTAGTCGGCCGCCTTGGGCAGCAGGTCGGGGCGCTTGTCGGCGAGATGCTTTTCGAGGCGCTCGCAGGCGGCGTGCAGCTCGGCAATGGCGCCATCGATATCTTCGCGCTGGCGCTCCAGCACGACGATCTTTTCGCGGAATTTCTTCAGGCTGTGGGCGTTCTGGTGGGCCGCCTCGTCGCCTTCGTCGTACAGTTCGAGGATCTCGCGGATTTCCTGCAGCGACAGGCCGACGCGCTTGCCGCGCAGGATAAGGATAAGGCGGGCCCGGTCCTTGTAGCTGTAGACGCGGTTCATGCCGTCGCGGGCGGGGGTCAGCAGACCCTTGTCTTCATAGAAGCGCAGGGCGCGCGGGGTGGCTTTGAATTCGGTGCAGAGCTGGCGGATGGTGAAGGTCCGCTCGGGTCGACGCAGTTCCATGACCATGATGACTTCTCCCTGACGATTGCTTGCTGGCGTTCTGATGATGCCCTTGGGTCAGTGGTGTAAGTCCCGCTTACGTCAACGTCAACAGGGAAGAATGATTTTTCCCCGTCACGAGGCATTGAGCACGAAAACGGGGCCGGTTTCTGTCGAAACCGGCCCCTGATCGTTGAATGTTACCCTTGGGTTTCAGACCGGGCCTCAGCCAGGCCGTTTACCAGCTGGCGTTCTGGTAACCGGTCGGGCGGACGTAGGCCCCGTTGACGTACCCCACGCCGACGCCGTTACGGCTGACCAGAACCCACTCGCCGCGCCTGGCGTAGGCCATGGCGGTGAAGGTCTCGCCGCGGGCCAGCTGACCCACCTTGCCGGCGCTGGTCGAGGGACCCGAGCGCAGGTTGACGGTCGAGGTGGCGATGAACCGGCCCCCGGCGCGCTGGAAGTTGGCGGGCTGGACGTAGTTGGCGATCCGGTAGCCGTTCGAGACGTAGCTGCCCGTGTTCTGGGCGGTGTTCTTCTGGGCCTGGCAGCCGATGGCGCTGCCGGCGGCGGCGCCCAGGCCGGCGCCAAGCACCGTGCCGACGGCCTTCTCGTCGGAGGCCACCTTGTTGCCGATCAGGCCGCCGATGAAGGCGCCGAGAATAGCCCCGCCCTCCTGCTTCTTGCCGGGGGCCGAGCAGCCGATGACGCCGTTCGGCTGGGCCGAGGCAGTGACGGGGGCGGCGGCGACGCCGAGCGAGGCGGCGAGGGTCATGGCCAGGCCGAAGTTCGCGAGGCGCCTTGGGGCGAGTTTGCTGTGCGCTTGCATGGTCTTTTCTCCTCAACAATTCCGCTGACCGGGGAAACGCATCCCGGGTCGTTGAGGAGGGTTATGACGCCAGCTGCCTGAACGGCTGCGGAAGCGGGCGTTATGTTCTGTTCAGGGTTCGCGTCCCAGCCGGAAACGGACGCGTCGAAGGTCAGCCATGGGTGGAAAGCAGCCCTAACCGTCAGCAGCCCGGCGCGCGTTTCCAGCGGCGGCGGGGCATCCACGAAGGATCGTGACACTGCCGCGTTCGGTGTTCAGGATGGCCGTAGAGGAGGACGCCCATGCCAACCTTGGTCCATTTGCCCGCCGACACACCGGCCGCCGACGTGACAGCCGTGCTCACGCGCGACGGCGGGCTGATCCTGGATGACGCGCTGTCGCCCGCCGAGGTGGACGCTCTTGTCGCCGAGCTGCGCCCCTATGTCGAGGCGACCGAACCCGGGCGCGACGCGTTTTCCGGACAAAGGACCACCCGCACGGGCGCTCTGGCGGCGCGCTCCCCGCTCACGCGGCCGCTCCTGATGGACGCGCGCATCCATGCGCTTTGCGACGCGGTGCTGAAGCCCAACTGCCTGCGTTATCAGCTGCACCTCACCCAACTCATCCGGATCATGCCTGGCCAGGGCGCCCAACCGCTTCACCGCGACCGCTGGGCCTGGGGCCGCGGCCTCGCTCACCTTGAGCCGCAGCTGAACACCATTTGGGCGCTCACGGACTTCACGCCGGATAACGGCGCCACCCAGGTGGTGCCGGGCTCCGTAGAGTGGCCGGACGACCGGCGGGCCGAGCGCGCCGAGATCGCCCGCGCCGAGATGCGGCGGGGATCGGTGCTGGTCTACACGGGCTCAGTGTTCCACGGCGGCGGCGCAAACGAGAGCTCCGACGAGCGCTGGGGGCTCAACATCACCTATGCGCTGGGCTGGCTCAGGCAGGAGGAGAACCAATACCTGTCCTGCCCGCCCGAGATCGCGCGGACCCTGGACCCGGAGCTTCAGGGCCTGCTCGGCTACTCAATGGGCAGCTATGCCCTGGGATATTTCACGCCGCCGCTTCCGCCCGGCGAGGGTCCCGAGGTGGCGCCGCCCGAGTTCGCGCTCGGAGGTGGGAGTCGGCCGGGCTCAAGCTTGGGCGGCCAGGAACTCTACGAAGCGGCGGCGGCCCATGCGCGGCCGCAGGAGCTTGTGGAGTAGGTCTGTCGTGAGCGTCTGCTGAGGGGCGACGGCGGACGCGGACCTAAATCCCGCGACGCATCTCATCCCAGGCATTGGCCAGCCCATCCCGATGCGCCGGGCTGGCCACCCCGATCAGGGCCTGGGCCCGCTCGTCCAGGGTCCGCCCGCGCAGGTCGGCGACGCCGTGTTCGGTGATGACCACGCCGATGTCGGCGCGAGGCACGCTGACCACGCCCGGCGACAGACGCGGCACGATGCGGCTGATGCTGTCGCCCTTGGCCGAGGCCGGCAGGGCGAGGATGGGCAGGCCGCCGTCCGACAGCCTCGCGCCGCGCAGGAAGTCGGTCAGGCCGCCGATGCCGCTGATCTGGCGGCCGCCCTGGAACTCGGCATTGGCCTGACCGAAGAGGTCGATCTCCAGGGCCGAGTTGACGGCGACCAGTTTGGGAATGCCCGCCAGCACGGCGATATCGTGAGTGTGACCGCTGTCGGCGAAGCGGATGCGGGGGTCGGTCAGGCGATCCCGAAGGCGGGCCGTGCCGGCGGCGAGTCCGGTGACGACGCTGTCCACCACGCCTTCGTCGAGCAAGTCGACCAGCGGGTCGGTGACCATGCCGGAGTGGATCTTCAGGCCCCTGCGGCCGCGCAGGCCCTTCAACGCCGCGACGCCGGCCTTGCCGACCCCGAACTGCAGGCTGGCGCCGTCCGGGGCGATGTTCGCGATATGGCGGGAGATGACCTCGAAGGCCGGATCGAGGTCGCCGGCGTCGTAGTCGAGCACGGCGCTGTCGTCATCGGCGACCAGGTCGAAGGCTTCCAGCGGCCAGCGCGGCCCGTTCACCGCCGGCAGGTTCGGATTGACCAGGGCCAGCTTGAACACCTCGGGCCGGGCCATGACGGCGGGGGCCAGATCGCTGGCGACGCTCAAGGTGACCATGCCGTCCTTGTCCGGCGGGCTGACCTGGAAGACGGCGGCGTCCAGCGGCGTCTCGCCCAGCCAGCCATAGGTCTGGAACCAGGTCAGGGGCCGCAGGGCGTAGCGGCCGGCCTCGAAGGCGGCGCGCCAGTCGGCGGAGACGAAGATGCCCTCCGACGTCGCGCCGTCGCGCAGGGCCGACCAGTCGGTGCGGTTGATGCCGGGGATGGGGGCGCCGACGAAACACATCCGCTCCGGCCAGGCGTCCGTAGCTTTGACCATCTCCCGAAAACCGAGCGGTTCGCCCGGTCCGAAGGGGACGAACAGCCGGCCTGAGGGCATCGCACTCAAGCGTTGGGCGAGCTGTTCGATAGCTGGATCAATCGGGAGGCGAATCATGTCATCGTCCGTTCAGGCGGCAGCAGCAACTTATGCCCTGCCCGCGAGTTCTGCGTACGAACCCCGGTCCCTCTTGGACAAGAGCCGTTACGTCATGCAAACGACCACCCAACAGCCTTCGGGCCTCATCAAGCCCCTGCTGTGGATCGCCGGCGCCTTCTTCGCGACCGGATTCCTGGGCTATCTGGCGATCGGGCTGAATGCCCTGCCGGGCTAGCTCCCGACGCCTGTCGAGCCGAAGCCGCCGGCCCCCCGCGCCGTCTCGTCCAGACTGTCCACCGGCGACCACTGCGCCTGCACGACCGGCGCGATGACCAGTTGGGCGATGCGGTCGCCGCGGCGGATGACGAAGTCTTCCTCACCCAGATTGATCAGGATCACCTTCACCTCGCCCCGATAGTCGGCGTCGATGGTGCCGGGCGTGTTCAGGCAGGTGATCCCGGCCTTGGCGGCCAGGCCCGAGCGCGGCCGGACCTGGGCTTCGAAACCGGGCGGCACGGCGAAGCTGAGGCCGGTCGGGACCATGGCCCGGGCCATCGGGGCCAGGGTCAGCGGCGCTTCGTCAGGAACGGCGGCGCGCAGATCCATGCCGGCGGCCAGCGCGGTCTCGTAGGCGGGCAGCGGCAGGCCCCGGGCGTGGTCCAGCTGAACGACGGGTATGGTGGGGGTCACAGGATATCCTTGGCGATACGTTGGGCGATCTTCATCGCCACCTCATCCTTGCCGGCGCGCTCCCAGCGCTCGACGCCGGCTTTGCTGACGATCATCACCGCGTTCTCGGTTCCGCCCATGACGCCCGGCTGGGTGACGTCGTTGGCGACGATCCAGTCGCAGCCCTTGCGGGTCAGCTTGGCCCTGGCGTGCATCTCGACATCGTTGGTCTCGGCCGCGAAGCCGACCACGATCTTCGGCCGCTGTGGCGAGTGGGCGGCCAGGGTGGCGAGGATGTCGGGGTTCTCGACCAGAGTGATGGCCGGCGGCCCGTCCTTGCCCTTCTTCAACTTGATGCCGAAGGCCTCGTCGGGTCGCCAGTCGGCGACGGCGGCGACGCAGACGGCGGCGTCGGCCGGCAGGGCGGCCTGACAGGCGGCCAGCATCTCGCGGGCGCTCTCGATATCGACGCGGGTGACGCCGGCCGGGGTCGGCAGGCTGACCGGGCCGGCGACGAGGGTGACCCGCGCCCCCAGCCGCGCCAGGGCGCCGGCGATCTCGAAGCCCTGCCGGCCGCTGGAGCGGTTGGTCAGGACGCGCACAGGGTCGAGCGCCTCGGCCGTCGGCCCGGCGGTGACCAGCACATGTCTGCCCTTCAGCGGGCCGCCCTCGAGCAGGCCGAGTATGGCGTTGAAGATGGCGGCCGGCTCGGCCATGCGGCCCTCGCCGAACTCGCCACAGGCCATGGCGCCTTCGTCCGGACCGACGAAGGACACCCCGTCGGCCTTCAGGGTCGCGACGTTCCGGCGGGTCGCGGCGTGCTCCCACATGCGCACATTCATGGCCGGCGCCATCAGCACCGGCTTGTCGGTGGCCAGCAGGGTGGTCGCCGCCAGATCGCCGGCCAGGCCGTTCGCCGCCCTGGCCATCAGGTCGGCGGTGGCCGGGGCCACGACCACCAGATCGGCCGAGCGGGACAGCTGGATATGGCCCATCTCCGCCTCGTCGGTCAGGGAGAAGAGCTCGCTGTAGACCCTGTCCTCGGCCAGGGCCGACAGCGACAGGGGGGTGACGAATTCCGCGCCGGCCCTGGTCAGGATCGGCCGCACGCCGATGCCCGCCTTGCGCAGGAGGCGCGTCAGCTCCAGCGCCTTGTAGGCGGCGATACCCCCGCCGACGATCAGCAACACCCGCTTTTCGCTCAAGTCACGCGCTCCTGGTTGGACCTGCTTCCTAACGGCTTTGCGCCGTTCGCCAAACAGGACTCGACACTGTTCACGTTTTGATCTTTTATCGCGAACAACGCTATCTCATCGGGAGTACAACCTGTGCGCAATCTTCTGACCGCCTCGGCTGTTCTGGCCGCCGTTTTCGCCCTCGCCGCCTGCGACGGCGGCCCCGCCAGCAAGCCTTCGCGCGACCAGGCCGACGCTGGGGCAGCGCCGACGTCACGGTCGGAGACCACCGGGACCGCGTCAGCGGACGGTGACCGCACCGAAACGCCCGAGGTCGATCCCCGCACCCAGCCGCCACCGATGCTGGACGGCAAGCCGATGTGGGCGGCCAACCGCCGGCTGACGGCCGAGGAAGCCGCCGAGCGCCAGTTCGAGCGCAACGGCAAGGACTTCGGCGCCAAGTCCGTCGAGGACTACGCCCGCAAGGCCCAGTCGTTCGTCAACAACCCGCCGAAGGGCGCCGAGGTGATCACCCGTCAGCGCGGCAAGATCATGTACGACGCGAAGTCGAACACCTTCGCGGCGGCGACAAAGGACGGCGTGCCGCGGACGATGTTCAAGCCGGAAGAGGGCGCGGCCTATTGGGAAGAAGCCAAGGCGCGACCCGAGGGCGGACGGCGGCAACGCCGGGATACTGGGAGCGAGGGCTGAGCGCCCTCCCTCCCCTTTATGGGGAGGGACAGGCGGCGAAGCCGCCAGGGTGGGGAACCCGGACATGTCCACTATCCGTGCCAGACAGTTTCGTGCCAACCTCACGCGCCATGAGGCGCGGATGTGGAAGTGGCTTAAGACCCTTCGGTCCGAAGGCTACTACTTCCGCCGGCAGGCGCCGTTCAAGAGCTACTATCTGGATTTCGTCTGCTTCAGCCGCCGACTGGTGATCGAACTGGACGGCGGCGGGCACTCTGATCCCGTGCAGGAAGAACACGACCGGATCAGGGATCGCATCCTGACGCGCGAGGGGTTCAGGGTCCTGCGAATCTGGAACCGTGCCCTGGATGAGTCGATGGTCGGCGTGATCGATCAGATTCTTGGGGCGCTGCACACCCAAGTAGCGGTGCGTCGTCCGACTTCCCCACCCTGCGAGGCTTCGCCTCGCTGTCCCTCCCCATGAAGGGGAGGGAGGATTCGGTGCAAAGCCTCGCCTATACCAACACCACCGCCAGCAGCAGCGCCACGCCCGACACCGCCGCGCCAATCGCGAACCACAGCAGCTTTGCCGGGCTTTCCTCCACCGTCACCACCGTCTGCGGCGCGCCTTCTTCCGCCAGCTTCACGATCGCCCGCGCCGCGCGATGAACCTCACCCGCCAGTTCACGGACCTTGGCGGCCGGCGACAGCTCACGGGCGATCCAGCGGCGGACGACCGGGTCGGCGGCGGCCCACAGGTCGTGCTCGGGGTCTATGCCCCGGGCGACGCCTTCAACGGTCACCATGGTCTTCTGCAACAGGACCAGCTCTGGCCGCAGGTGCATGTCGAACAGGGCGGTGATCTCGAACAGCTGGGCCAGCAGCCGGCCCATCGACACCTGGCTGGCCGCGCGACCGAACACCGGCTCTCCGACCGCCCGCAGCGCCTGGGCAAACGCGCCGCGATCCTGGTGCGCCGGCACATAGCCGGCCTCGAAATGGATATCCGCCACCCGGGCATAGTCCCGGGTCAGGAAGCCATAGAGGATCTCGGCCAGGAACCGCCGCTCCATCGGGCCGATCCGCCCGATGATACCGTAATCGATAGCGGTCAGGCCGGCCGGGGGGCTGACGAACAGGTTTCCCTCATGCAGGTCGGCGTGGAAGACGCCATGGTCGAGGGCCTGGGACAGGAAGGCGCGGATCAGGTTGTCGGCCAGTTCGCGGCGGTTGAAGGCCGGGTCATCCAGGGCCTGGGGCGAGGACAGCGGCCGGCCGCCGGCCCACTCCTGGGTCAGGACCCGCTTTGCCACCCCGTCCCAGACGATGGCCGGCGCCGCCATGAAGGCGTCGCGGGCCATGACCTCGCGCAGCTCGTCGGCCCCCGCGGCCTCGAACCGCAGGTCCAGTTCCAGCTCCAGGGACCGGATGACGATCTCGACAAAGGCCTGGGGCTCCAGCCGGCGGGCGGGCGGCGCGAAGGCATGGGCCCATTTCGCCGCCAGTCTCAGGGCGGCGCTGTCGCGGGCGGCGCGGGCTTCGACCCCGGGTCTCAGGACCTTGACCGCCACCTTGCGGCCATCGAGCAGCACCGCCTCATGCGCCTGGGCCAGGGAGGCGGCGGCGACCGCGTCGCCGAAGCTGGAAAACAGGCTGTCGATGGGGCGGCCCAGCGACCGCTCGACCTCGGCCCGGGCCACCGCCGTCGGGAAGGGGCTGAGGGCGTCGCGCAGATGGGCGAGGTCCTCAACGAACTGGCTACCGAAGATATCGGACCGGGTGGCGAGGAACTGTCCAAGCTTGATGGCAACCGGACCCTGGGATTCCAGCACCCGCGCCAGCCGCTCACCAGGCCGACCCTTGCGGGAGGCGCCGCCGGCCGGGAGGCGGATGAAGAAGGCGGCGACCTTCGCCGACGGCGGCAGGACGGCGTCAATCTCGCGCGGCAGCAGGGCGTCGGCCCGCATCAGGGCCCAGCCCGTTCCGATCAACCGGCCCAGGGCCGCCAGGCTCGCCATGGGCTAGATCGCCCATCCGTGATGGAGCGCGGCAACGCCGCCGGTGAAGTTGGTATAGGTCACGCGGGAGAAGCCGGCGTCGCGGATCATCTGCGCGAAGGTTTCCTGGTCCGGGAAGCGGCGGATGCTTTCCACCAGGTACTGGTAGCTGTCGCGGTCATTGACGACCCACTCGCCGATGGCCGGGATGGCCTTGAAGCTCCACAGGTCATAGCCCTTGCGCAGGGCCTCGCTGACCGGTCGCGAAAACTCCAGGCAGATGAAGCGGCCGCCGGGCTTCAGCACGCGGCGGGCCTCTCGCAGGGCGGTCGGCACGTCGGTCACGTTGCGGATGCCGAAGCTGATGCAATAGGCGTCGGCATAGGCGTCCGGCAGGGGCAGGCGCATGGCGTCGGCGACACCCCAGGTCATCTCGGGCTCGCCGCCCTTCTCGATGCCGGCGGCAATCATTTCACCATTGTAGTCCAGCACATGGACCATGCCGTCCGGGCCGCCGCGACGCAGCTGGGCCGCGCGCATCATCTTCGAGAAGCGCCGGGCCATGTCGCCTGTGCCGCCGGCGAGGTCGAGGATGATCTCGCCCGGCTGGGGGTTGAGGCGGGCGGCGACAGCGTCCTTCCACAGCCGGTGGACCCCGGCGCTCATCAGATCGTTCATCAGGTCGTACTTGCCGGCGACCTTGTCGAAGACACCCCGCACCAGACCCGCCTTCTCGGCCGGGTCGACATCGCGGAAACCAAAGCTGGCGCGCTGTTCGCTCATGGGTTTGTCCATAGACCGCGCGCTTGGACCGCGCTAGCCAAACCCCATGCCTGAATTGCCCGAAGTCGAGACGGTTCGCCGGGGCCTTGCCCCCACCCTGGAAGGCCATCGCCTGGTTCGCGTTCAGCAGCTGCGCCCCGACCTGCGCTTTCCCTTCCCGGACGGCTTCGTCCAGCGGCTGACCGGGGCGACCATCACCCGGCTGGATCGGCGGGCCAAATACCTGCTCGGCCATCTCGACCGGGGCGACAGCCTCGTCATGCATCTGGGCATGACCGGCCGGTTCGAGATCGATGGCCTGGTCCCCGGCGAGTTCGACCGCGCCGTCGATCCGGACCCCAAGCACGCCCACGTCATCTTCGAGACCGACGCCGGGGGAATGGTGACCTACTACGACCCCCGCCGGTTCGGCTTCATGGGCCTGGTCCCGACGGCCGAACTGGACAGCCACCCCTGGTTCGCCGGCATGGGGCCTGAACCGCTGGGCCCCGATTTCACCGCCGAGACCCTGATCAAGGCGTTCACGGGCCGCAAACAGGGGCCCAAGACCCTGCTGCTCGACCAGCGGGTCGTGGCGGGCCTCGGCAACATCTATGTCTCCGAAGCCCTGCACCGGGTCGGCATCTCGCCGCTGAAACCCGCCGGGTCGATCGTCAGGAAGCGCATCCTGCCGCTGGTCGCCGCCATCAAGGATGTGCTGGCCGAAGCGGTCGAGGTCGGTGGCTCGACCCTGCGCGACTTCGCCGCCGCCGACGGGGCGCTGGGCTATTTCCAGCACCGGTTCCGGGTCTACGACCGCGAGGGAGAGCCCTGTCCGACGCCGGGTTGCGGCGGGACCATCGCGCGCGTTGTGCAGGCGGGACGGTCGACGTTCTATTGTCCGAAGTGCCAGAAATAGCGGGGAGAGCGGGCGCTTCGCTCTCCGCCCACGACGTGGGCGGAGGACGGTTCGGAGCGCCAGCGAGCCACATCCACTCCCCCAATTTTCAAATGGGGGAGAGCGAAGCCCCTAAAGCCCGAAATCATACCCCAAGTCATACTTCAGGTGCTCGCGCAGGATCGGCTTGAGCACCGCGTCTGCCTCGGCCGTCCAAACCGTGTCGCCGACGCCGTCGGGGCGCACGCCCTTGCCGGTGGCGTTCGGGTTGTGGAAGGCGAGCATGTTTTCCTTGAAACCGGCGACGACGCCCTTCTCGATGGCGTCCGCCGGCAGGATCACACCAAGGTGCCGCGCCAGCCGGTCCAGCTCGCCCGCCGTGTCGCGCCGGAAATCCTCGTACTTCAGGACCAGGGTCTCGGCCGGGTAGTGCTCCTGCACGGACCCCCAGCGGTTCATGAAGCGGATGTACCACCAGACGTCGACGACATAGGCCTTGTCCCACGGATCGCCGGCCACGTAGGTCTCGAAGGGAACGGCGTACTTGTCCTTCCACTTCTCGAAGTTGGAAATCAGCACGTCCCGCATGTCCCTCACCACCACGCCATACTTCGGCAGCGGGGCGAGCGCCCGGATCAGCGGCCATTCCACGGCATAGGCAGGGATCGAATGGCTGGAAGCGATGCGCGGCACGCCGGGCAGGTTCAGCCGGTGCTTGGGGTTGCCGATGACGGCGTTGCTGTCGTTGTTGTTGTAGAACTTCGGCCCCTCGACGCCGTAGTGGTGAGCCATGGCCCAGCTCAGCATCCACTTGATCCAGTGGGTGCCCGAATGCTGGCCGGTGACCAGATAGCCATCCCAGTTGCGGTGCTTGATGAGCGACCAGTTGGTCATCTCGCGATTGAAGCTGTGCAGGGCGTGGGCGGTGTTCATCTGGCTCTTGAGCGGCGCGATCAATGGATTAAGAACCGCGTATGACCTACCAGACCCTCCTCGTCGAGACGCCGCATGACGGCGTTCTGCTCGTCCGCCTCAACCGCCCCGAGGCGCTGAACGCCCTCAACAGTGAACTGCTGGGGGAACTCGGCCAGGTTCTCGACGCCGCAGAGAGCGACGCGACCGTGCGCTGCCTGGTGCTGACCGGCTCCGAAAAGGCCTTCGCGGCCGGCGCCGATATCAAGGAGATGTCGGACAAGACCTATGCCGAAATGTTCAAGCTGGACTTCTTCACGGCGGCGGCGCGGCGGATCGAGACCTTCCGCAAGCCGATCATCGCGGCGGTCAGCGGCTATGCGCTCGGCGGCGGCTGCGAGCTGGCCATGATGTGCAGCTTCATCATCGCCAGCGAGACCGCCAGGTTCGGTCAGCCGGAGATCAACCTCGGGGTCGCACCGGGCATCGGCGGCACCCAGCGGCTGACCCGCTTCGTCGGCAAGTCCAAGGCCATGGACATGATCCTGACCGCCCGGATGATGGACGCCGCCGAGGCTGAACGGTCGGGCCTGGTGTCGCGCGTCGTGCCCGCCGACAAGCTGCTGGACGAGGCCCTGGCCGCGGCGGTGAAGATCGCCGGGCAGTCGCCGCTGGCGGTGGCGATGAACAAGGAACTGGTCGAGGCCGCCTACGAGACGACCCTGACCACGGGCGTCGCGCTCGAGCGCCGCCTGTTCCACAGCCTGTTCGCCTTCGAGGACCAGAAGGAAGGCATGGCCGCCTTCGTCGAGAAGCGCAAACCCAACTTCACGGGCAAATAGGTCAGGTCGCCGTCGCGGCCGGACGGGCGGTGGTGAAGAACCGGTCCGCCTCCGGTGTGATCAGCCATTTGGCGAACTTGCGGACCTGATGCTCGTCCCGGAAATCGCCCCGGGTCGCCACCAGATGGACCTGGCCGCCATCGACTTCGCGAGTCCAGCGGTCTTCCAGCCGCGCCAGACTCAGGCGCTGGATACGGTTGGCCTGCTTGGGTTCGCGGGTGGCGATCAGACCGCCCATGAGGGCCTCCATCTTGCGGCCGAGCTCGACCTCGGAAATGTCGGTGTCGACCCGCAGGGAGGCGTAGCGCCGCTCCGGCCAGCCAATGGCCGCACGCTCGAGCGCCTCTGCCAGGTCCGGGTCGCAGACGATCTGGAGCGCCGGAGCCGGCAGCAGATCGCAGGACGCCAGGGTGGCGGAAACCGGAACGGCGAGGGCGGAAAGGAGCAGGGTGCGACGGTGCATTCGCCAACCTTAGCGGCGACTGCGCGGCAGGGAACAGGGAATCCGCATTGACCCCACGAGCCCCTTCCCGTATATCGCCGCGCTTCCGATTATACGGCGGCTGGGCCCGGTGCCCGACCGCCTGTCCGTCCCAAGGTTTTTAGAGAGCATCATGGCCAATAATCCCGGCGCCAAGAAAGCGATCCGCAAGATCGAACGCCGCACCGAAGTCAACAAGGCGCGCCGTTCGCGCGTCCGCACCTTCCTGCGCAAGTTCGAAGAGGCCGTGACCGCGGGCGACGTCGAAGCCGCCAAGGGCGCCTTCGTCGAGGCCCAGTCGGAGCTGATGCGCGCCGTCACCAAGGGCGTCGTCCACAAAAACACCGGCTCGCGCAAGGTTTCCCGCCTTCACGCCCAGCTGAAGAAGCTGTCGGCCGCCTGATCCAGGCGCCGACGGATTAAGCAGGACCCCCAAGGGGCCTCTGCCTAAGCTTCTGAATTTAAAGACTTTCAAGAGCCGCTCAGGATTGACTCCGGGGCGGCTTTTGTTCGCCTGCTGATCAGGTCGCTGCGACGCATTAACTCAGTGCCCGGAAGTAGAATTAACGATTTCCCTTGCCGCGCGAGGGGCTCTCGCGAGTCAACAGAAATATCCGCATCCGGCGCCAAATTTCACGTTTGACCCCTCCGATCCGGGGGCTCTAAGGTCATTTTCTCAGCGCTTTTCACCCCGGTGTTTTCGGGCTTTCGGGCGAGACGACGGATAGAGTCTATCCGGCGCACGGGGAAGAATTGTGTCTGGGCAACCGGGACTGACGTCGTGGGGGCGGACGTCTCGGATCTCGGGACTGAACAAGAAATTGACGGTGGGCTATGATGAATTCGGGTGGACAGCGCATGACCTCTACAGCACCGGCAGTTTCGGTGTGGGGCAAGGCCTGTCTGGCGTTGCGCCGGGAGCTGGGCGAGGCCGACTTCGGCTCGTGGCTGGCCCAGGCGGCGCTGCGCGAGGGTCCTGACGGCGCCCCTGTGCTCGTCACCCCGACGGGCGTGGCCCGTGACTGGATTCGCCGGAACGCCTGGCGCCGTATCTCCGAGCTGTGGGCCCAGAACGACCCCGAGGGTCGTCGCCTGGACCTGAAGTCCAAAATGGAGTTCGAGGTCGCCGGAGGCGCGTCCCTGCCGTCCCACCCCCATGTCATCGAAACGGCCGAGCCGGTCTCTTCCGACGTGCCCCAGGTCTCGCCGCCGACCGCCGGTCCGGCCGCCCGCCCGGCCCGCAACGCCGGCCTGCAGGACCGCTTCAACTTCGACACCTTCGTGCCGGGCCCCGCCAACGAGTTCGCCCACGCAGTGGGCAAGCGCGTCGCCAGTTGGGCTGACGGCCATTTCAACCCGGTCGTCTTCCATGGCCCCTACGGTTTCGGGAAGACCCACCTGCTGAACGCCATGGCCTGGGAGGCCATGAAGAACGCGCCCGACAAGAAGGTCATCTACCTGACCGCCGAGCGGTTCCTGTCGACCTTCGTCCGCGCCGTGATGGATCGCCAGACGGCGGCCTTCAAGGAGGAGCTGCGGGCCGCCGATCTGCTGCTGATCGACGATGTGCATTTCATCGGCGGCAAGCAGTCCTCGCAGGAAGAGCTGTTCCACACCCTGACCGCCCTGATGGAGGACGGCCGCCGGGTGGTGTTCTCGGCCGACCGGCCGCCCTCGGCCCTGACCGAGGTAGACGCCCGGCTTCGCAGCCATCTGTCGGCCGGCCTGGTCTGTGGCCTGGAGCCGGCGGACCGGACCCTGCGTCTGGGTATCCTGGAGCGCAAGCTGGACACGCTCGGCCGTCAGGCCGGGTTCGCCGCCAGCGCCCGTCCCGAAGTGCTGCAGTTCCTGGCCGACCGCTTCACCGACAGTGTTCGGGAACTGGAAGGCGCCCTGAACACCCTGCTGGCCCGGGCCGGCGAAGACATCCGCACCGTCAGCCTCGACGAGGCCCAGAACATCCTGCGGCCGCACCTGCGCGGCGCGGAAAAGCGGGTGACGGTCGACGACATCCAGAAGGCCGTTGCCGAGCACTACAGCCTGCGCCAGGCCGACCTGCTGAGCGAGCGCCGCAACCGCGCCATCGCCCGGCCGCGCCAGGCGGCCATGTGGCTGGCCAAACAACTGACCACCCGCTCGCTGCCCGACATCGGCCGGCGCTTCGGCGGCCGCGACCACACGACGGTGATCCATGCGGTGCGGCGGATTGAAGAGCTGAAGCAGGACGATCCGGTGCTGACCCGGGATCTCGAAACGCTGACGCGCAAGCTGCGGGGTTAGGGGCAGGGCCGGCCGCCCTCCCTCCCCTTCATGGGGAGGGACAGCGAGGCGAAGCCTCGCAGGGTGGGGAACTCGCGTTCAAGCTCGGGCGTCGGCCAATCCTGGCATTCGACAATCATCGCCTCTGGGTGGGTGTCATCCGACTTCCCCACCCTGACCGCTTCGCGGTCTGTCCCTCCCCATAAAGGGGAGGGAGGGCGAACGCGCCCTAGAACCGCTTCCCCTGCACCCCATACTGCCCGAAGTAGCCGAGCATCCGGGCCCAGCCGTCCTTGGCCGAGGCCTCGTCGTAGGTCGCGCGATAGTCGGCGTGGAACCCATGCTGGGCGTTGGGATAGACGATGATGTCCGCCCCGACCTTTTTGGTCCGAACCAGAATTTCCCGGGCCGCTTCGACGTCCTTGAGTGGAATGCCCTGGTCCTTGCCGGCATAGAGGCCGAGCACGGGGCATTTCAGCACCCCGATCTTTTCCAGCGGCCATTCGCGCTCCGGCTCGCCCAGGAACTGGCCCGGGGCGGGACGGGCCAGGCGGCCGTACCAGGCCACGCCGCATTTGAAATCCCGCGTGCGGGCGCAGGCCAGCCAGACCACAGCCCCGCCCCAGCAGAAACCGGTGATGGCCTTGCGCTCGGGATCGACGAAGCGCTGGCTGTTCAGCCAGGCGACCGTGGCGTTGACGTCGCCTTCCGTTTCCTTGTCGGTGGTGTCGCCGACAATCTTGCGGATCTGGCCGAAATCGGTGAGCGGAGCGGGATCGCCGTGACGGACGAAGAAGTCCGGAGCGATGGCGACATAGCCTTGCTTGGCCAGGCGGCGGCAGGTGTCGCGGATATACTCGTGGACGCCGAACACCTCGGAGACCACCAGAACCGCCGGGAAACGTCCGCGCGCGTCGGGCCGCGCGACATAGGCCGGGATGGCCCGGTCGAAGCTGGGGATCATCTCGACCCCCGTCTTCAGGTCCTTGTCATCGGTGGTGATCGGGTCGGCTTCCGCCGAGACCGCGGCGGCGGCATAGCCGGCGAAGAACAGACCGCCCAGCAGGCGGCGCGAGATGTTCAGATCGCCCGGTTCATTGCCCTCTGGACGCGTCAGGATCTGCATTGGCGGCCTCCCAGCCTTGTACTTCTGGCGCCCAAGGTAGCGCGCCAGAATGTCGCAGGGCAAAGGGATTCATGGGCCTGACCTCAGGGATGGGGCGCCGCCCGTCGCAGGGTGAGGTTCAGGCGGCCGCCGCCGGGGATCAGGCTGGAGCTGCCCGGGATGATCCGGTCGACCCCATGGAAGGCCAGCCGCGCCTCGCCGCCGAGCATGCAGACGTCGCCCGAGGCCAGCCTGACCGAGGCCGTCCGGCCGCCGCGCGTCGTCCCGCCGATACGGAACACCGCCGTATCGCCGAGCGACACCGACAGCACGGGAAAGCGCATGTCCGCCTCGTCGCGATCCTGGTGCAGGCCCATCTTCGCGGCGCCCCGGTAGAGATTGACCAGACAGGCGTCGGGCGGAACCCGGGGATCGGCGTGGCGGGCCCACAGGTCCATCAGCACCGGCGGGATCGACGGCTACGGCCGGCCGGTCGCCGGATGGGCCGTCTGGTAGCGGTAGCCGGCCGCGTCGGAGACCCAGCCGAGCGGGCCCAGATTGCTCATGGCCACACTCATGGCCTTGCCGCCCGGGGTTACATAGTTGGCCGTCGGCGCGGACTCGATCAGCCCCAGCACGGCCTCCGCCAGGGCCTTCTGCGCGCTTGCGTCCAGCGCCGCCGGAAACAGTTGAAAACCTGAGGGAACCGTCATGGCTGGACTTCTATCGCCGGGGCGGGCAAAGCCCCACCGCAAATGGGGTTTTGCCCTTGCGGGAGACGGCGCTCTCCCCATATGGCGACTCGACACGTCGCGTTTCCCCACACGGAAACAGGCGCTGCGTTTGAACCGGCCAACTGGCCATTTGTTGAAGGGGACGGAACAGAAAGTCGTACGGGCGCTGGAATCCCAGGCCCACGGGTTTCGTCCGCCATAGAGGAGCGAAAGACCGCAAGATGAGCAAGATCATCGGCATTGACCTCGGCACCACCAACTCGTGCGTCGCCATCATGGACGGCAAGACCCCCAAGGTCATCGAGAACGCCGAAGGCTCGCGCACCACCCCCTCGGTGGTCGGCATACAGGAAGACGGCGAGCGTATCGTCGGCCAGCCGGCCAAGCGCCAGGCGGTGACCAACCCGACCAACACCTTCTTCGCCATCAAGCGTCTGATCGGCCGCCAGTTCAACGACCCGGTCGTGGCCAAAGACAAGGACATGGTTCCCTACGAGATCGTCGCCGGTCCCGGTGGCGCGGCCTATGTCCGTTCGCACGGCAAGGACTACTCGCCCCAGCAGATCAGCGCCTTCACCCTCATCAAGATGAAGGAAGCGGCCGAACAGCACCTCGGCGAGACCGTCACCAAGGCGGTGATCACGGTTCCGGCCTACTTCAATGACGCCCAGCGTCAGGCGACCAAGGACGCCGGCAAGATCGCCGGCCTGGAAGTCCTGCGCATCATCAACGAGCCGACCGCGGCCGCCCTGGCCTATGGCCTGGAAAAGAACGAAGGCAAGAAGATCGCCGTCTACGACCTCGGCGGCGGCACCTTCGACGTCTCGATCCTGGAGATCGGCGACGGCGTCTTCGAGGTGAAGTCGACCAACGGCGACACCTTCCTCGGCGGTGAAGACTTCGACATGCGCGTCGTCGACTACCTGGCCGACGAGTTCAAGAAGGAAACCAGCACCGACCTGCGCAAGGACAAGCTGGCCCTGCAGCGCCTGAAGGAAGAGGCCGAAAAGGCCAAGAAGGAACTGTCCAGCGTCACCCAGTACGAGGTGAACCTGCCCTTCATCAGCATGAATGCGTCCGGCCCGCTGCACCTCAACATCAAGCTGACCCGCGCCAAGCTGGAAGCCCTGGTCGAGGACCTGGTGGCCAAGACCATCGGCCCCTGCGAGCAGGCCCTGAAGGACGCCGGTCTGAAGAAGACCGACATTGACGAAGTGGTCCTGGTCGGCGGCATGACCCGCATGCCCAAGGTCATCGAGGCGGTGAAGGAGTTCTTCGGCCGTGAGCCCCACAAGGGCGTCAACCCGGACGAAGTGGTCGCCCTCGGCGCCGCCGTACAGGCCGGCGTTCTGCAAGGCGACGTGAAAGACGTGCTGCTGCTCGACGTCACCCCGCTGACGCTGGGCATCGAGACGCTGGGCGGCGTGTTCACCCCGCTGATCGAACGCAACACCACCATCCCGACCAAGAAGAGCCAGACCTTCTCGACCGCCGACGACAACCAGTCGGCCGTGACGATCCGGGTCTTCCAGGGCGAGCGCCCGATGGCCAACGACAACAAGGTGCTGGGTCAGTTCGACCTGGCCGGCATCCCGCCGGCCCCGCGCGGCGTGCCGCAGATCGAGGTCACCTTCGACATCGACGCCAACGGCATCGTCCACGTCACCGCCAAGGACAAGGCGACCAACAAGGAACAGGCCATTCGCATCCAGGCGAACGGCGGCCTTTCGGACGCCGACATCGAGAAGATGGTCCAGGAAGCGGAGTCGAACAAAGCCGAGGACGAGAAGCGCAAGGCCGCCGTGGAAGCCAAGAACCAGGCTGACGCGGTGATCCACTCCTCCGAGAAGGCCCTCGCCGAACATGGCGACAAGGTCGGCGCGGACGAGAAGGCCGCTATGGAGACGGCGCTGGCCGACCTCAAGGCCGCGGTCGAAGGCGACGACGCCGAAGACATCTCGGCCAAGACCCAGACGCTGATCCAGGCGTCGATGAAGCTCGGCGAGGCCATGTACAAGGCCCAGCAGGGTGAAACCGCTGAAGGTGGCGATACCGCCGCTGAAGCCGCGGACGAAGGCGTCGTCGACGCCGAGTTCGAGGAAGTCGACGACGATAAAAAGTCGGCGTGACGATGCGCCCTATCGCGCAGGCGGCTCAAGTGCGGCACGACCCGATCCGGGGAGCGCCGCCGCCGCCTTCGCGAACGCACGCAGAAGTCCCGTCCCGCATCGCCGTCTCCCAACAGGAGAACAGGCTTGAAGCGGGACGGGATACTTCCCATCTCCAAACATTGACGCTCGGATAGCTTACGCCGCCATGCGCGACTACTACGACATCCTTGGCGTGACCCGTGGCGCCGATGACGCGGCGCTGAAGTCAGCCTTCCGCAAGCAGGCGATGGAGCACCATCCCGACCGCAATGGCGGTTGCGAGGACGCGTCGGCCCGCTTCAAGGAAATCAACGAGGCCTATTCGGTCCTCTCCGACGCCCAGAAGCGCGCCGCCTACGACCGCTTCGGCCACGCCGGGGTCAACGGCATGGGCGGCGGTGGCGGTGGCGGCCAGGGCTTCCACGACGTCAACGACATCTTCAGCGAAGTGTTCGGCGACGCCTTTGGCGAGATGTTCGGCGGTCGCGGCCGCCAGCGCTCCAACGGCCCGGCCCGCGGGGCCGACCTGCGCTACGACATGGAGATCACCCTCGAGCAGGCCTATGCCGGCGTCGAGAAGGAGATCCGCGTCCCCTCCTCGATCACCTGCGAGACCTGCGAAGGCTCCGGCGCCAAGCCCGGCACCAGCCCGACCGTCTGCGGCAGCTGCGGCGGGGCCGGCCGGGTGCGGGCCACGCAAGGCTTCTTCTCGATCGAGCGCGCCTGCCCCCGCTGCGGCGGCTCGGGCAAGATGATCATGGACCCGTGCAAGAGCTGTCACGGGGCCGGCCAGGTGCGCAAGGAACGCGTCCTCTCGGTCCGCGTCCCGGCCGGGGTCGACGACGGCGCCCGCATCCGGCTTGCCGGTGAAGGCGACGCCGGCCAGCGCGGCGGCCCGCGCGGCGATCTCTACATCTTCCTGTCGGTGGCCCCGCACGAACTGTTCGAGCGCGACGGCCTGGATCTGCTCTGCACGGTGCCGGTGCCGATGGCGACGGCCGTGCTCGGGGGCGATATCGAGGCTCCCTGCCTGACCGGCGGTGAAAAGTGCGACGGTCAGTGCAAGATGACGGTCAAGGTCCCGGAAGGGGTCCAGACCGGCAAGACCGTGCGGCTGAAAGGCCGCGGCATGCCGTCTCTGCGCTCGCGCGAGCGCGGCGACCTGGTGGTCGAACTGTTCGTCGAAACACCGACCCAGCTCAGCCAGCGCCAGCGCGAACTGATGCGCGAGTTCGCCGACCTGACGGGCGAGTCCCAGCACCCCAAATCCGCCAACTTCGTCGGCAAGGCTAAGCGTTTCTGGTCGAACGTCACGGGCGGCTAAAGCGAGACAGCCGAAAGTGGGTACCGGTTCCGGCGCCCGTCGAGCGTCAAGCAATAAGCTGTTCGTGACTGACCGGGGCGTCAAAAGGGTCTAGATACCCTTCCCTTGTTGAGTGATTGGCGCGGCCGGACGGGTCGTTGCGCCCTTGAGAGTGTCCGGAGCCGTCCATGCTGCGCGCCTTTACCGCCCTTCGCCCGTTACTGTTGTCACTGGCCCTGCTGACCGGCGGCGGCGTGATCGCAGCCTCTGTCGCCGAGCCCGCCTTCGCCCAGCGCGCCTGGCGGACCCACAAGGACGTCAAGTACGGCTACCGGGTCGAATTCCCGGGCGTGCCGAGCGTCAGCCAGGACACCACACCGGGCGGCGTGGTGATGAATGTCGCCCGACTGGAAGCCGGCACGACCGGCGCCTTCCTGGTCGTCTCGGTCAGCGGCGACCTCGATCCGAAGACGGCCCTCGACAATGCGACCGCGGGCGCCCTGGCTGTGGCCAGCAACAGGTTGATCAGCAAGGCCGATCTGACCGTCGACGGCGCTCCGGCGCGCGATCTGGTGATGCGCTCGACCGACACGGGGGTGACAACGACCGTGCGCTTCGTGGTCCAGGGCTCCAACCTGCATCAGGTGATGGCCGTCGCCGCCGCCGATGTGGCGCTGGAAGGCTCCGACCGCTTCATCAACAGCTTCCGCCTGCTGCCTGTCGCCGCGCCGAAAGCGCCGGGAACCATGGCCCCCGTGTCAGACGACTAAACGCCCCCTGCGGACGCGTTAGTCTCTGTCGATTCATCGACAGGATCGCTAGGCTGGTCGGTCCATGAACGCGCCCGCCCCCAATATCCCCGAAGCCGCCGGCGCCACGCCCGTCATGGCGCAGTATTTCGAAGCCAAGGCGCGTCAGCCCGACGCCCTGGTCTTCTTCCGCATGGGCGACTTCTACGAACTGTTCTTCGACGACGCCATCAAGGCCGCCGCCGCGCTTGGCATCAGCCAGACCTTCAGGGGCAATCACAACGGCCAGCCCATCCCCATGGCCGGGGTCCCGGTCCACGCCGCCGAGGCCTATCTCGCCAAGCTGATCCGTACGGGCTTCAAGGTCGCCGTCTGCGAGCAGATGGAGGACCCGACCGAAGCCAAAAAACGCGGGTCCAAATCGATCGTCCGCCGCGACGTGGTGCGGATCATCACCCCCGGCACCCTGACCGAAGACAGCCTGCTCGACAGCCGCGGCGCCAACCGCCTGGCCGCCGTGGCGCTGAGGGCCGGGCAGGCGGCTGTGGCCAGCGTCGAGCTCTCCACCGGCGCGGTCGAAAGCCTGCTGCTGGCGCCCTCGGGCCTGGCCGCCGCCCTCGCCGCCCTCAGCCCCTCGGAAATCCTCGTCCCCGACCGGCTGTTCGCCGACGAGCATATTTCTGCCGCCCTCAAGATGGCCGGGGGTCTGGTCCAGCCCATGGCCCAGGCCCTGGCCGAACCCTCGGCCAGCGAGGCGCGGGTCAAGCGGTTGTATGGGGTCGAGACGCTGGACGGCTTCGGCGGCCTGGCCGGCGCCGAGATTTCGGCGCTTGGCCTGATCGCCGCCCATCTGGAAGTCACCCAGGCCGGCCGCCTGCCGGCCCTGTCGCCGCCCCGCCGGGCCGGCGAGGCCGACGTCATGGCTATCGACCCGGCCACCCGCACCAGCCTGGAGATCGATAAGACCACCGGCGGACAGCGGGACGGCAGCCTGCTGGGCGCCATCGATCGCACCATCACCGCACCAGGCTCCCGCCTGCTGGCCGAGCGGCTGGCGCGGCCTCTGCTGGACCCCGCCCGCATCGAGGCCCGCCTCGACGCCGTGCAATGGTTCCTCGAACGCCGCCAACTGCGCGAGGACGTCCGCGATCAGCTGCGTCGGGCCGGCGACATGGCGCGCGCCCTGTCCCGGCTGGCGCTGGGTCGGGGCGGTCCCCGGGATCTCGGCTGCCTGCGCGACGGTCTGAACGTCGGCGAGACCCTGGCGGGCCTCGCCGCCGGGGATGGTCTGGGCGGCCCGCCGGCCGAGATCGAAGCCGCTCTGGTCGCCATTTCGCCGAGCAACTCGGTCGACCTGTCGAACCTGCTGGCCAACCTCGAGACCGGGCTCGGCCCCGACCTGCCGGCCCAGGCCCGGGACGGGGGCTTCGTCGCCGAGGGCATCCGCCCCGAGCTCGATCAGGCCCGGTCCCTGCGCGACGATTCCCGCCGGGTGATCGCCGGGCTGGAGACCCGCCTCGCCACCGACAGCGGCGTGCCGCTGAAGATCCGCCACAACGCCGTGCTCGGCTATTTCGTGGAGACGACGGCGAACAAGGCCGACCCTTTGTTCCAGCCGCCGCACAACGCCGTCTTCATCCACCGCCAGACCCTGGCCAACCAGGTGCGGTTCACCACCGTCGAACTGGCCGATCTCGACGCCCGCATCGCCCAGGCCGGCGAGCGGGCCCTCGCCATCGAGGTCCAGACCTTCGAGGCCTGGCGCGACCAGGCCGCCGCCCTGGCCGAACCGCTGCGGGCGGCGGCGCAGGGCCTCGCCGCCCTCGATGTGGCCTCCGCCCTGGCCGAATGGGCCGAGGACGCCGGCGCCTGTCGTCCGGTGGTCGACAGCTCGCTGTGCTTCGACGCCAGGGCCGCCCGTCACCCGGTGGTCGAGGCCGCCGTCAAGCGGGCCGGCGATCCCTTCACGCCCAACGACTGCTGCCTCGATGGCGCGGGGGAGACCGGCGCCCGCCTCAGCATCGTCACCGGCCCCAACATGGCCGGTAAATCGACCTTCCTGCGCCAGAACGCCCTGCTGGCCGTGCTGGCCCAGTCCGGATCCTATGTCCCGGCCCAGTCCCTGACCCTGGGCGTCGTCGACCGGCTGTTCAGCCGGGTGGGCGCCGGCGACGACCTGGCGCGGGGCCGCTCGACCTTCATGGCCGAAATGGTCGAGACCGCCGCCATCCTGACCCAGGCCACCCCGCGCAGCTTTGTCATCCTCGACGAGATCGGCCGGGGCACCGCCACCTGGGACGGCCTGGCCATCGCCTGGGCCTGCGCCGAAGCCCTGCACGACACCAACCGCAGCCGGGCGCTGTTCGCCACCCACTACCATGAGCTGGCGACGCTCGAGGACCGCCTGGCCCACGTCTCCAACCTCAGCCTGCGGGCCAAGGAATGGAACGGCGACCTCGTCTTCCTCCACGAATGCGGCCCAGGCCCCGCCGATCGCTCCTACGGCGTCCAGGTCGCCAAGCTGGCCGGGGTGCCGCCGGCCGTGGTGGTCCGGGCCCGCGAGGTGCTGGAACGGCTGGAAACCGAGAGCCACAGCCCGGCCCGGCTGGAGGGATTGCCGCTGTTCGAGATGGCGGCCCCGGCGCCGGTTCAGAAGTGGGGCCCGAGCCCCGCCGAGGCGGCGCTCAAGGGGCTGGACCCGGACGGCATGTCTCCCCGTGAGGCGCTGGAGGCGCTATACCGTCTGAAGGGCTTGCTCTGACGGCGGGCCGATTGGGGGAATTCGCATGCGTAAACTGCTTCTCGCCGCCGGCGCTTGCCTGGTGGTCGGCCTTGGGGCCGGTCAGGCGCAGGCCGGCATCTACACCGATGACCTGAGCCGCTGCATCGTCAAATCCTCGTCGCCGAAAGATCGCCAGGACTTCGTGGTCTTCATTTACGCCGCGATGAGCGCCCACCCCGACGTGCGGCAGTACTCGCGGATTTCCGAGGCCGACCGGAGCGGCTTCGCCAAGCGGGCGGCGCAACTGATGGAGCGATTGCTGTTGGTCGATTGCCGCAAGGAAGCGGTCGCCGCGCTCAAGTACGAGCGGGAGAAGTCTGTTTCAGCGGCCTTCGGGACCCTGGGCGAAACCGCCATGGTTGATCTCATGGGCAACCCGGATGTCGACAAGTACATGAACCTGCTCGCCGAGGGGCTCGACGAGTCCAAATGGGAAGCCCTGGCCGCCGAGGCCAAATAGGCCGACCGTTGCGCGCCGCCCTATTGCAGCGCACATGAGGGTTCCATGCCGCCCCGCCTTCGCCCGACCCGCCTCGAACACGTCGTCGACGGCGAAGCCCTGCGCGCCCGGCTCTCCGCCGCCGCCCTCGACGCGGTCGGCGACGAGCCGGAACAGCGCCGCCGGGCGCTGGAGATCCTCAAGCAGGCGCTGTTTCGCGGCCGGATGATCGCCAAGGAGCGGCTGGAGAACGGGGCCGGGGGGATCGAGACGGCCCGGCTGCTGTGCGGGGTGACCGACGAGGTCGTCACCGCCCTCTACGACTTCACCACCGTCCACGTCTTCCGGGCTCGCAACCCGACCGAGGGCGAGCGCCTCTGCCTGCTGGCGGTGGGCGGCTACGGGCGGTTCGTGCTCAGCCCGTTCAGCGATCTGGACCTGCTGTTCCTGCGGCCCTGGAAGCAGACGGCCCACGCCGAGAGCGTCATCGAATACATGCTCTATGCCCTGTGGGATCTGGGCTTCAAGGTCGGCCATTCCAGCCGCACCATCGACGAATGCATCAAGCTGTCGAAGGACGACTTCACCATCCGCACCTCCCTGCTGGAGGCGCGCAGGCTCAGCGGTGACGAGGCCCTGGCCGCCGACCTTCGGCGGCGGTTCCTGAACGAGGTGATGCGGGGCACCGGCCCCGAGTTCGTCACCGCCAAGCTCAAGGAGCGCGATGAGCGCCACGCCCGGGCCGGCGCCAGCCGCTACATGGTCGAGCCGAACGTCAAGGAGGGCAAAGGCGGCCTGCGCGACCTGCACACCCTGATGTGGATCGCCGAATACCTCTATCCGGTCGAGCGGCCCGCCGACATCTTCCGCCTGCCCCACTTCAGCCCGCGCGAGGTGCGCGCCTTCACCCGCGCCTTCGACTTCCTGCACGCGGTGCGTGCCCATCTGCATTTCACCACGGGGCGGCCCGAGGAGCGGCTGACCTTCGATGTGCAGCCGGAGATCGCCCGTCGCATGGGCTATGGCGACCGGGCCGACAACCCGGCCGTCGAGCGCTTCATGCGCCACTATTTCCTGATCGCCCGTGAGGTCGGGGCCCTGACCCGCGCCTTCTCGGCCAAGCTGGAGGCCGAGCACCTCAAGCAGGAGCCCAAGGGCCTGTCGCGCTTCCTGCCCGGCCGGGCCAAGGTCAAGCGTCGCGCCCTCGACTATCCCGGCTTCCATGAGGAGAACGGTCGCCTCAACATCGAGGGTCCGCAGGTCTTCGAGCGCGACCCGGTCGATCTCATCCGCATGTTCCGTATCGCCGACGTGCTGGACCTCGACCTGCACCCGGACGCCTTCACCGCCGCCACCCGCTGCCTGCCGTTGATCGGTAGCCGCCTTCGCCGGGACCCGGATGCGGTCGAAGCCTTCCTCGGCATCCTGGCCAAGGGCAAGAAGCCCTATCGCACCCTGACATTGATGAACGAGGCCGGGGTTCTGGGCCGGTTTTTGCCCGAGTTCGGGCGTGTCGTGGCCCAGATGCAGTTCAACATGTACCACTCCTACACGGTGGATGAGCATACCCTGCGGGCGATCGGCATCATCAACGATATCGAGCATGGACGACTGGAGGAGGACCATCCCCTGGCCACCTCGATCATGCCGCTGATCGACGACCGCGAGAGCCTGTTCCTGGCCATGCTGCTGCACGACACCGGCAAGGGCGGGGTCGGCGGCCAGGAGAAGGCGGGAGCCCGCTCGGCGCGCCAGGCCTGCGAACGGCTGGGCGTCGAGCGCGCAAAGATCGAGCTGGTCGCCTGGCTGGTCGAGCATCATCTGGTGATGAGCGATTTCGCCCAGAAGCGGGACGTGGCGGATCCTGCCACCATCGCCGCCTTCGCCCGCATTGTCGAAAACCCCGAGCGCATGCGCCTGTTGCTGGTCCTGACCGTGGCCGACATCCGCGCCGTGGGCCCGGGGGTCTGGAACGGCTGGAAGGGCCAGCTTCTGCGCGAGCTGTACGCCGGGGCAGAGGCCATCTTCCGGGGCGGACGTTCGGGCGATCCGGCCGCCGCCGCCCAGCGCCACCTGGAAGCCACGGCCCGCGAGGCCCGCGCCGCCCTGGCGATCGCCCATCCGGAAACAGAAGGCTGGGCGGCCACCATGGAGGACGCCTACTTCAGCGCCTTCACCACCGCCGAAATCGGCGAACACGCCGCCCTGGTCCAGCGGGCCGCGAAACAGGGCGGCTCGGCCGCCGGCGGCCGCATCCGCACCGACCGCAACACCGCCGAACTGGTCGTCGCCGCCAAGGACCGCCGGGGCCTGTTCGCCGACCTCGCCGCCGCCCTGTCAGGCCTCGGGGGCAACGTGCTGGGGGCCCGTGTCTTCACCTCGCAGGACGGCGAGGCGCTCGATATCTTTCATGTGCAGGACGCGTCGGGGGCGCCCTACGGCGCCGATAACCCCCGCGCCCTGCGCCGCCTTGCCGATGCGCTGGAAGCTGCCGGGCGGGGCGAGGGCTCGCCGCCGGAAAGCCGCCGCAACGATCTGGGCCGGACGGCGGCCTTCTCGATCATCCCGACGGTGATGCTCGACAACGACGCCTCGACCGAAGCCACGGTCGTCGAGGCCTCGGGCCGTGACCGGCCTGGCCTGCTGCATTCCCTGGCCCGGGCGATCTCGGAACAGGGGCTGAGCATCATCTCGGCCCATATCGACAGCTACGGCGAACGCGCCGTCGACGCCTTCTACGTCCAGACCGCCGCCGGCCATAAGGTCATCGACCCCCGCAAGCAGGCGTCGCTGAAGGAAGACCTGATGGCCGTCCTCGACGCGGAAGAGACCGGCGCCGCGGGCAAGGGCAAGCCCCGGCTGCAACGGGCGCGGGCCAGCGTGGGGCGGTAAGACCCGTCCTTCTCCCGCTTGTCGGGAGAAGGATTCCGGGCGTTCCATCCGCCTGCTTCAAATCACCACGAACCGCTGACTTGACCCCAATTCACCCCAAGCGCAGAAGCGCCGGGTGACGGATGAGAACCAGCCTTCCCCGGCCCCTGATGGGCAACCCTTGGTCCCGCCGGCCAGGAAGCCCGGCATCATCAAGAATTCCATCATCTTCTCAGGGCTCACCCTGATCAGTCGCTTCATGGGGCTGGCCCGCGATGTGGTGATCAACGCGCAGCTGGGGGCCAGCACCGGGCCCTGGGCCGACGCCTACAATACCGCCCTGTCCTTCCCCAACCTGTTCCGCCGGGTGTTCGCCGAGGGGGCCTTCAGCTCGGCCTTTGTGCCGGCCTACAGCAAGACCCTGGCCGGCGAGGGCGGCGAGCGGGCCGACGACATGGCCAGCGACGCCCTGGCCACCCTGGCGGCCATGACGCTCGGCCTGGTGATCATCGCCCAGCTGGCCATGCCCTGGCTGATGTACCTGATCAACTTCGGCTACCGGGACGATCCGCTGAAGTGGAAGGTCACCATCATCCTGACCCAGATCACCATGCCGTATCTCAGCTGCATGGCGATCGCGGCCCTGTTCTCCGGGGCGCTGAACGCCCGCAACCGCTTCATCCTGTCGGGCGCCGCGCCCATCGTGCTGAATGCGGTGATGCTGGCCGCCGTTCTGCCGGCCAAGACGCCGGAACAGGCGGCCTATGCCGCCAGCTTCGGGGTCGTGATCGCCGGCGTCCTGCAGGCGGGCCTGCTTTGGTGGGGCTGCTGGCACAGCGGCGGTCACATCCGGCCGCGCCTTCCGCGCCTGACGCCCGAGATCAAGCGACTGATCAAGCAGGCCATCCCCGCCGCCATTGCCGCCAGCGTCACCCAGATCAACATCTTCGTGTCCGGCAGCCTGGTCTCCCTGGCTCCCGGTGACGGCCCCCGCACCTGGCTGGCCAACGCCGACCGCCTCTACCAGCTGCCGCTCGGCATGGTCGGGGTGGCCATCGGCATCGCCCTGCTGCCTCGCCTCAGCCAGGCCCTGCAGGCCGGTGACAGGAAGGACGCCCAGGAGACCACCGACCAGGCCGTGGTCTTCGCCCTGGCCATGACCCTGCCGGCAGCCGCCGCCCTGCTGGCCATGCCCTACTTCATGATCGACGCCCTGTTCACCCGCGGCGCCTTCACCACCTTCGACGCCAAAATGACCGCCCAGGCCCTGTTCCACTATGGCTGGGGGGTGCCGGCCTTCGTGCTGGCCCGGGTGCTCAACCCGGTCTTCTTCGCCCGCGAGGACACCAAAAGCCCGATGCGGTTCGCCCTGGTGTCGGTAGCCATCAACATCGTGCTGGGCGCCATCCTGTTCTTCACCATCGGCTTCGCCGGCATCGCCATCGCCACCTCGGCGGCCAGCTGGATCAACGTCGCGCAGATGTACTGGGCCCTGAAGCGCCGGGGCGAATGGGAGCTGTCCCCCGCCTCGATCAGCCGCCTTCTGCGGGTGTTGCTGGCGGCCGCCGTGTTGACCGCCCTGCTCGGCGTCGCCGCCTGGTTCCGACCGCAGATCCAGGGCGTGTTCGAAAGCCTTGCCGTCATCCGGCTGGGGGCCAAGGAACTGGCCGTGGTGGCCGTCTGTGTCGCCATCATTCCGGTCTATCCGGTGCTGGTGGTGCTCACCGGGGGCATGACCCTGGCCGAGATCAAGGGCCTGGTCCGGCGCCGACGCGCGGCCTGACGGCTCTTGCCCAGGCGCGCCGCCTCGCCTATTGCCACGGCCATGGTCACTCCCCGCCGATGGCGCAGCCTCTGACGTCCTGACGAGCCCCACGCGCGGGATCGCCCCCGCGCGCCGACCGACCTGATCATTCGAGTAACTCCATGACCGACCAGACCCCCGCCCAATACGCCGGCCCTCAACGGGTGCTGTCCGGCGTCCAGCCGTCCGGCGCCCTGCACCTTGGCAACTATCTCGGCGCCCTGGTGAAGTTCGCCCGGCTGCAGCACGAGATCGACACCTTCATCTTCGTCGCCGATCTGCACGCCATCACCGTCTGGCAGGAGCCGGCCCAGCTGGCCGCCCAGACCCGTGAGATCGCCGCCGCCTACCTGGCCGCCGGCCTCGACCCGGCCAAGGCGACCATCTTCCCGCAATCGGCGGTGCCCGAGCATGCGGAACTGGCCTGGGTCTTCAACTGCGTCGCCCGCCTCGGCTGGCTCGACAAGATGACCCAGTTCAAGGAGAAGAGCGGCAAGCACAAGGAGCGCTCGAGCGTCGGCCTCTACACCTATCCGGTGCTGCAGGCGGCCGACATCCTGGTCTACAAGGCGACCCATGTGCCGGTCGGCGAGGACCAGAAACAGCACCTCGAGCTGTCCCGCAACATCGCCCAGAAGTTCAACCACGACTTCAGCGCGCCCGGCTGCTTCCCCCTGCCCGAACCCCTGATCCAGGGGCCCGGCGCGCGGATCATGTCGTTGCGCGACGGCACGGCCAAGATGAGCAAGTCCGATCCCTCGGATCTGTCGCGCATCAACCTGACCGACGACGCCGACACCATCGCCGCCAAGGTGCGCAAGGCCAAGTCCGACCCCAATCCGCTGCCTGATACGGTGGAGGAACTGAAGGACCGCCCGGAAGCCGACAACCTGGTCGGAATCTACGCGGCCCTGTCGGGCGTGACCAGGGAAGCTGTGCTGGCCGACTTCGGCGGCCAGGGCTTCGGCGCCTTCAAGCCGGCGCTGGCCGATCTCGCCGTCGCCTCCCTGGGCCCGGTGAGCGACGCTATGCGACGCTATCTCGCCGATCCGGCCGAGATCGATCGCATCCTCGCCGCCGGAGCCGCCAAGGCGCGGGAAGCCGCTGCGCCGACGGTGGCCGAGGTCAAGAAGCTGGTGGGGTTCTGGGGCGCCTGAGGGCGCCCCGGTGTACCATTAGGCCCGGGCCGGGATGATCACCGGCAGGCTCTCGTAGCCCTTCACGAAACTTGAGAAGACCCGCTTGGGCTCGCCGACCACGTCGATGCGCGGGAAGCGCTTGAGCACCTCTTCCCAGACGATGCGGAGCTGCAGTTCGGCCAGGCGGTTGCCGACGCAGCGGTGGATGCCGAAGCCGAAGGACAGGTGATGGCGCGGCCGTTCGCGGTCGATGATGAAGGCGTTGGCGTTGTCGATCACCGTCTCGTCGCGGTTGCCCGAGACGTACCACATGACAACCTTGTCGCCCTTCTTGATCAGCTTGCCGCCCACCTCGGTGTCGGCCACGCAGGTTCGGCGCATGTGGGCCAGCGGCGTCTGCCAGCGGATGATCTCGGAGACCATCGAGGGGATCAGCGAAGGGTCAGCCCGCAGCTTGTCATACTCGACCGGGTTCTGGTTGAGGGCCAGCAGGCCGCCGGTGATCGAGTTGCGGGTGGTGTCGTTACCGCCGACGATCAGCAGGATGATGTTGCCCAGATATTCCATGGGCTCCATGTTTTTCGTACTCTCGCCGTGGCAGAGCATGGAGATCAGATCGGGCTGCGGCGGGGCGTTGATGCGCTCGTTCCACAGGCGGGTGAAGTATTCGAGGCAGCCGAGAAGCTCCATCTGGCCCTCCTCCTCGGTTTCGACGACGCCCTGGCCCGGGATGGCGGTGGCGACATCGGACCAGCGGGTCAGCTTGCGGCGGTCCTCCCAGGGGAAGTCGAACAGGGTGGCCAGCATCTGGGTCGTCAGCTCGATGCTGATGCGGTCGACCCAGTCGAACTCCTCGCCGATCGGCAGCTCGTCGAGCAGCTTGCAGACCCGTTCCCGGATCACCGGCTCCAGCTCCATCAGCCGCTGGGGGCTGACCGAGGGGCTGACGGTCTTGCGCTGTACGTCGTGCTTGGGCTGATCCATGGCGATGAACATCGGCAGCATGAAATCAGGGTTGAAATCGGCAAGCGTGATGCCGCCCAGATGGGCGTCGGAACTGAAGGCCTGATGGTTGGTGTCGACGGCGACGATGTCCTCGAACCTGGTCACCGACCAGTAGGGTCCCCACTCGCTCTCGGGGGTGTAGTGGACCGGATCCTCCCGGCGCAGGCGCTCGAACACCGGCCAGAAGCTGTCGGTGGCGAAACGGTCCGGCAGGCCCGGGTTCAGCTCGGCCAGGGGTGTGTTTTCAGCCGCAGCCCTGTCGGCGGCGCGCTTGTCGAAGTTTCCATCGGCCATGGTCTTAGTCCTGGGTTCGGGCGGGGATGAGGACGGGAAGGGTGTCATAGCCCTTCACGAAGCTGGAATAGACACGGGTCGGTTCGCCGACCACATCGATACGGGGGAAGCGCTTGAGCACCTCCTCCCAGACGATGCGCAGCTGCATCTCGGCCAGGCGATTGCCGACGCAGCGGTGGATGCCGAAACCGAACGACAGGTGATGGCGCGGCCGCTCGCGGTCGATGATGAAGGCGTCGGGGTTGTCGATGACGTCAGCGTCGCGGTTGCCCGAGACATACCACATCACGACCTTGTCGCCGGCCTTGATGGTCTTGCCGCCGACCACGGTGTCGGCCACGCAGGTGCGGCGCATGTGGGCGAGCGGCGTCTGCCAGCGGATGATCTCCGAGACCATCGAGGGGATCAGCGCCGGGTTGGCCCGCAGCTTGTCGTACTCGGCCGGGTTCTGGTTGAGGGCGAGCAAGCCGCCGGTGATCGAGTTGCGGGTGGTGTCGTTACCGCCGACGATCAGCAGGATCAGGTTCCCGAGGTACTCCATCGGGTCCATGTTCTTCGTGCTCTCGCCGTGGCAGAGCATGGAGATCAGGTCGTTGCGCGGAGCTGCGTTGACCCGCTCGTTCCACAGACGGGTGAAGTACTCGAGGCATTCGCGCAGCTCGGCCCGCCGCGCCTCTTCGCTCTCGACGATACCGTTGCCAGGCAGGGCGGTGGCGACATCCGACCAGCGGGTCAACTTGCGCCGATCCTCCCAGGGGAAATCAAACAGGGTGGCCAGCATCTGGGTGGTCAGCTCGATGCTGATCCGGTCGACCCAGTCGAATTCCTCGCCGATCGGCAGGCCGTCGAGAAGTTTTCCGGCCCGTTCGCGGATCACCGGCTCCAGCAGCATCAGGTTGGCGGGACTGACCACGGGGCTGACCGTCTTGCGCTGAACGTCATGCTTGGGCGGGTCCATGGCGATGAAGTTCGGCAGCACGAAGTCGGGCTTGGGATCGCGGATGCTGATGCCGCCCCGGAAGGCGTCGCTCGAGAAGGCCTGGTGGTTGGTGTCGACCGCGACGATGTCGTCGAACCTGGTGATCGACCAGTAGGCGCCCCATTCGCTGTCCGGCGTGAAGTGGACGGGGTCTTCCTGGCGCAGGCGCTCGAACACCGGCCAGAAGCTGTTGTCCCGGAAGCGGGCCGGATCGCCGGGATTGAGCTGATCGAGGGGCGTGGCCCAGACCTGCGCGCGCGCAGCATCCAGGTGCTCGAAACCGCCATCGGCCATCGCTGCCTCCCTTATCTTGTCATTGTTCACATAGGGCCACGGAAACGCCGGTTTGTGAAGCGGTCAGCCCCAAGGCAAAAGGCCCCGCCGTCCGGGGACGGCGGGGCCAAAAGGCTGCGAAGCCAGAGTTTGCTCAGCTGGCGCGTGCGTACTGCCGGGCCGACCCGCCGTCGGCGGCAGGGGAGTCGCTGACCTTGAACCGGCGGATCATGCTGCCGAGCTGCTCAGCCTCCTGGCGCATCAGGTGCGACGCCGAGGTGGACTGGGCCACCATGGCGGCGTTCTGCTGGGTCATCTGGTCCATGCGGTGGGCGGTGGCGGTGACCTCCCGCAGGCCGATCGACTGTTCGCGCACCGACCCGGTGATCTCGGTCATCAGGGCGGTGACGTCGCCGACCCGGGCGACGATACGGTCCAGAGCCGCGCCGGCCTGGCCGACCAGCGCGACACCCGACCCGATCTGTTCGCTGGAGGCGGCGATCAGGGTCTTGATTTCTTTGGCGGCGTCGGCCGAGCGCTGGGCCAGGGCCCGGACCTCGGAGGCGACGACGGCGAAGCCGCGACCCGCGTCACCGGCCCGGGCCGCCTCGACTCCGGCGTTGAGAGCCAGAAGATTGGTCTGGAAGGCGATCTCGTCGATCACCCCGATGATCTGGGTGACATGGCGCGAGCTCTCCTCGATGCCGGCCATGGCGGTCACGGCGCGGCGCACCACTTCGCCGGAATCGCGGGCATCGGCGCCGGTCTCGGTGACCACCTTGTCGGCCTTGCCGGCCCCCTCTGCGGCGCGGGCGGCGGCGGCGCTGATCTCTTCAAGGGCGGCGGCCGTCTCTTCCAGGCTGGCCGCCTGTTGCTCGGTGCGGCGCGACAGGTCGTCGGCCGAGGCGCTCGTGTCGCCGGAAACATGCTCGATGGTCACGGCCCGTTCGGCGATGGTGCGGATCACGCCCGACAGCTCGACCACGGTGTTGTTGAAGTCGCGGCGCAGGCTTTCGTAGGCCGGAGCGAACGGGCTGTTCAGCTGGAAGGTCAGGTCGCCCTTCGAGAGGCGGCTGAGACCTTCGGCCAGGCCCTCGACGACCTGGTTCTGCTCGCGGCTGGAGCTGGCCCGGCGGGCTTCCTCGCCGGCGCGGGTCTGTTCCTGCTCGGCGACCTGGGCATCGTGGCGAGCGGCCATCTCCGCGAGGCGCAGCTGGTTGTCGCGGAAGACCACCAGCGAACGGACCAGGGCGCCCAGCTCGTCACCGCGTCGCAGGCGATCCAGATCGATGCTGTTGTTACCGCCGGCCAGGGTCTCGGTGGCCTGGGCGATACGGGTGACGTCCTTGCGGATGGCCATGACCAGGAAGAAGGCGAGACCGGTAACGACCGCCAGGGCCAGGCCGACCAGAGCTATGGATACGGCCCCGAGCAGTTCGGCCTGCTTCACACTGGCGTCGGCGCGGGCGGCGGACGCGGCGCTGACGTCCGCGGCGGCCTTGTCGAGCGTGCCGGTCATCTTGACGTAGGCTTCCTCGAACGGAACGGTGAACTGTGCGGCGGTCGCGACGTCGACCTGGAGCATCGACATGACGACGCCGACCGCGTCCTCATAGTCCTTGAGATCCTTCTTGAGCCCTTCCAGAGAGGCCCGCTCCGTCGAGCCCGGCACGGTCTTGGCGTAGGCGTTGTCCACCGCCTTCTTGATCTCGACGATCTCGGCGGCCAGCGCCTCGGCCCGGGTTGAGACGCTGTCGGTCTCGATACCTGCCGACTGCCGGGTGAGCAGAAGGTAGAGCTCGCCGTGTGCGGAGCGGATGCGCTTGGAGATGGTCGCCAACTCCAGGGTGGCGGGAGCATCAACCTTAACGACATGCGTCAAAACGTTGCGTTGATTGACGTTCATCCACCAGGAGCCGCCGGCCACCAGGGCCAGGGCCAGGGTGGCGAGCAAGGGCGCCAGCCCGATCTTGAAAGCGAGAGGAGCATCGGCAAGCCGCGGCAGGCGCATGATTTTGAAATTCCCAGACCCAGGTTCGTCACCAGATTCCACGAACTTGGTAAGCCTCAGGTTAAAACACCCCGGAATGGGGCCAATCGGGCGGTCGCTTCACCCCGAAGCGCCCGCCCGACGTTGGAAGATCAGCCGCCGGTGAAGCGCAGCGGGACGCGGATGACGCCGGACTTGTCGCCCATGGGCAGCGCGCTGGCGACACAGATGGCGGCAGCTTCAAAGCCCTTCGACGGCGCTTCGCTCTCGACCACCTTGCAGCCCGACAGCTTGCCGCCGGCGGCGGTGCATTCCAGGGTGACCTTGGCCGCCTGCTTGACGTTGGCGTGTTTGTTCAGGCAGCGGGTCATTTCCCCCTGCAGGTTGCTGCCGGCCGAGCTGGCGCTGGCGCTGGCCAACATGCCAACGGCGGCGATGGTCGTGATGATGATCTTTTTCATGTTCAGGACGCCCCTTCTGAGCTGCTAAGTCGAATGACAGGCGCATTGAAACCCAGAGTTATTAAAGTCCTCCTTACCTGAAACCGGAAATTCTCGTTTCAGAGAAAACCTCTGTTCGGGCCATCACGACCTCCGATTTGCGGCGCGCAGGCTTGCTCCGGGCGCGCCCCGGTCCCATCTTCCAGCCATGTTCATCCAGACCGAAGCGACGCCCAATCCGGACGTCATCAAGTTCCTGCCCGGCCGCGAGGTCCTTGGCGCCGGCAGCCGCGAGATCGCCTCTCCGGAGGAGGCCATCATCTCGCCCCTGGCCACCTCCCTGTTCGCCCTGGGCGATGTGACCCGGGTGTTCCTGGGTCCCGACTTCCTGACCGTGACCCGTAACCCCGATATCGAGTGGGCCCACCTGAAGGCGCCGATCCTGGCGGCCATCATGGACCACTACACCTCCGGCAAGCCGGTGCTGACCAGCGGGGCCGATGACGAGGCGACGGACGACACCGTCTACGACGAGGACACCCTGCAGATCGTCGCCGAGATCAAGGATCTGCTCGACACACGCGTTCGCCCGGCCGTGGCCCAGGATGGCGGCGATATCGTTTTTGGGCGCTTCGATGTGGAGAGCGGCACCGTCTATCTGCACATGCGCGGCGCCTGTTCGGGCTGCCCGTCCTCGGCCGCCACCCTGAAGGCCGGCGTCGAGAACATGCTGCGCCACTATGTGCCTGAAGTGATGCGGGTGGAGCAGACCCTCTAGAGCGCGTTCCGATAAGTGGGAACCCTTTTATCGGATCAAACGCGCGACCACAAAGACGCTGGAGCGGCCGATTTGATTCCATCAAATCGGCCGCTCTAGGTAACGCGTTTCGCTGGCGCTATAGCCACACCGACCGTTACTGATGGAGCCCTGCATGTCCTCGCCGCTGCCCGACGCCTGCCTCGACCAGATCTTCCGCGAGGCCCGCAGCCGCAACGGCTGGGAAACCACGCCGCTGGCCGACACCCTGATCCGGGCCGTTTACGACCTGGCCCGCATGGGCCCGACCAGCGCCAACTGCTCGCCGGCCCGGTTCGTCTTCGTGACCAGCGTTGACGGCCGCGAGAAACTGGCCTCGGTCGCCTCGGCCACCAACGGCGCCAAGATCCGGCAGGCGCCCTGCACGGTGATCATCGGCCACGACCTCGAGTTCATGGACCGTATCCCCGAGCTGTTCCCCCACAACCCCGGCGCCAAGGACTGGTTTCCCAAAGGCTCGGAGCTGGCCGAACGCACAGCCTTCCGGAACGGGACGCTGCAGGGCGCCTATCTCATGCTGGCCGCCCGGTCGCTCGGCCTCGACTGCGGCCCGATGAGCGGTTTCGCCAACCCTGCGGTCGACGAGCTGTTCTTCGCCGGGACCTCGGTGAAGTCCAACTTCATCTGCTGCATCGGCCACGGTACCGACCAGGACCTCTTCCCGCGCGGCCCGCGGCTGAGCTTCGAGGACGCCTGCACGATCGCTTGATCGTCCTTGCGTCCTTCGACACGCCTCACCGGGTGAGGCGACTCAGGATGACGAATGTCCGTGCCAGCCATTCAGGTTCGTCATCCTGAGTAGCGGCTTCAGGCCGCGTGTCGAAGGACGCACTAGCCCAACGGCCATCCTCGACATACCCTGACTTCAAAATACGCTCGGGGAGGGCGTCATGAAGCTGTTGGGCAAGATTCTGCTGGGCCTTGTCGCCCTTGTTCTCGTGGTCGCCGTCGTCGGCTGGCTGTCTTTGCGCCGCGGTGAAATTCCCTGGGCGACGCTGGAGGCCAAGTACGCCAACGCTGAAAGCGAGTGGGTCGAGCTGCCGGGCGGCATCCGCACCCACTACCGCGACCAGGGCAATCCGGACGGCCCCGTGCTGGTGCTGGTCCACGGTTTCGCGGCCAATCTCGATACCTGGGAGCCCTGGGTCCAGCGCCTGGGCAAGGATTATCGCATCGTCAGCCTCGACCTGCCGGGGTTCGGCCTGACCCGCGCCCCGGACGGCTATCGCCTGACCGAGACCGCCTTCGACGACACCGTCGAGGGCGTGGCCAACCACCTGAAGCTTGGTCGCTTCACCCTGGCCGGCAATTCCATGGGCGGCGGCGTCGCCTGGCAGTATGCGCTGAAACACCCCGACCGGCTCGAGGGTCTGGTGCTGGTCGATGCCGCCGGCTTCCCGGAACCCAGCCAGAAGGGCTCGCCCATCGCCTTCAAGATCCTGCGCAATCCGGTCGGTCGCTTCCTGCTCAAGGACCTCGACACCAGCCAGGTCACCGCCCAGGGCCTTCGCTCGGCCTTCGAGCCGCAGCCGGAACTGGCCACCGACGCCATAGTCGCCCGCTACGTCGAGCTTGCCCGCGCGCCCGGCCACAAGGACATCATCCTGGGCATGATGAGCGACCCGGCCGGCCGGCGCTTCGCCGACCCCAAACAGCTGGCGACCATCAAGGCCGCGACGCTGGTCATGCACGGCGACACCGACAAGCTGATCAGCGCCGAGGCCGGCCGCAAGTTCGCCGCCGCCATCCCGAGATCGCAGCTGATCATCTACGAGAAGGTCGGCCACGTGCCGATGGAGCACGTCCCCGACAAGTCGGCCGCGGACCTGGATGCCTGGCACAGGGCGAAGGTCAGGGCCGCCAAGCCCTGACGCCTACTTCTTTGGGCCGATGTATGTGTCGACGAACTCGAGCATTTCCTTGAGGGACTTGATCTCGTCCTCGCGCGACCAGCCGCCGTGACCCGCGCCCTCATAGCGGCTGAAAGTCACCGTCCGGCCGGCCTTCTTCAGGGCCTTGTCCATGATCTCCGACTGCTCGATCGGCACGGTCCAGTCCTGATCGCCATGGAGCAGCAGGACTGGTGGACCGTAGCCGGTGGCGTAGGTCACCGGCGAGGCCGCCTTCAGGCGGGCTTCGTCGGTCTTCGGATCGCCGACCGACTTGAGCCAGTATTTATAGCGTAGCGAGTCCGTGTCGAAGGTCTCCTTCTCCCATTTCTGGCTGCGGACCAGGTCCGACAGGCCCGCACGGGAAACGACGCATTTGAACAGTTCGGGATTGCGGGCCCCGCCCTGTAGGGCGACGTAGCCGCCATAGCTGGCTCCGACGATGCAGATCCGCGTCGGGTCGACCTTGCCCTGTCTGATCAGGGCGGCGACCCCATCGAGCACATCCTCCTGCATCCGCCCGCCCCACTGGCCATAGCCCTGTTCGGCGAAGCTGGCTCCGAAGCCGCCCGACCCCCGGATGTTGGGTTGGAAGACCAGATAGCCTCGGGTCGCAAAGGCCTGGGCCCAGCGATCAAAAGTGAAGTAATCCCGCACCTCCGGTCCGCCGTGCGGCATGACGATCAGCGGCAGCGGCCCGGTAGGGAGCGTCGCCGGCGGGGGCGTGGTCAGGTAGCCGCCGATGTCGACGCCATCCCGCGTTTTCCATGACCAGAGACTCATCACCCCCAGCCGGTCCGGCGCCAGCTTGGGCCATTGGGTGCCCAGCAGTTCGACCTTTCCAGCCTTGCGAGCGAACAGATAGAGCGAGCCGGGCTCGTCCGGTCCGTTGACCGCGAGGACCTGAACCGAGCCGTCGCGGGTACGCGACACCGGCATGATGTTGCGCTCACCGTCGAAGAACCTGTCGACCGCCTCGGCCTCGGCCTTGCGGGCCTTGTCGAGGTATTCGCAGCGATAGGTCTCGGCCCAGTAGCAGACCGCCGCCAGCCCGCCATCCTCGTACTGGATGATGTTGTCGACGTCGTACTTGGGATGGGCGAACAATCGCTCGCCCATGGTCTTGGTGACGAAGTCATAGAGCCGCAGCTCGCGCGTGTCGCCCTGACTGCGGTCCTTGGCCGGGGCCGAAACGAACAGAGTGCCGGGCTTGTCGGTGGCCCCGAGGATTTCCAGCTCCTGAACGATCGGCAGGTCGCGCTCGCGGATCGAAAACAGCTCGCGCCAGGCGGTCTCGCCCTCGGTCCGCCCCATCACGCGCAGGCCGCCACGACGGCCGTAGATGTCGTAACGCAGGATGGCTCTGCCCTTGCGATCGACGACCCAGCCGCGGGTGCGATCGTCGCCGGTTTCGACGATCGTCGCCTCGCCGGTGATGATATTGACCTTCTGCAGGTGCAGGGGTCTCGGAAAGGGGCTGTAGGTCCCGCCACCCATCGCGCGGCCCTCGACCATCAGCACATGGTCCGCATCGTCGATGAGCGGATCAAACATCTGGTGGGTGCCGAATCCGGCGGTGGAAACGCCATAGCCCTCCAGCGGACGGATCGGAGACTTCAACGGTATACGTCTGGGCGTCCCGCCGGCGCGGTCGATGACAAGAGTGAAGTTGTTTTGGTAGAAGGCGACGTCCCCGGTGCGCTTGCCATCCTTCTGGCCGATCAGCGGCTTGCCTGCGCTGTCGCGCTTCAGCTGAAATCCCGATTGCCGGATGATCAGGCGGTCGTCGCCCTTCCAGTAAAGGTCATGGATGGTGGTGAAGTCGAGGTTGGCCGGGTTGTGAACCTCGGTGCGGACCCGCGCTTCCAGGTCGATGACCACCAACCGGTCCTTGTCACCGACCCGCTGGACCAGCGCCAGATAGCGGCCGGACGGCGAAATCTCGGCCGACAACCGGCGAGGCGCGAACAGCTCCTCGGCCGCCAACGGGCCAGTCGCGGGCGCGGCGGGCGCCTGGGCGGCCAACGGCGTGGCCAGAGCGGCGATACCAAAGGCCAGAAGGCCCGCAATCATCTTCAATTCAACACCCCCTCAAGAAACCCGATCGCCTTGCTCAGCACCGTCATCGACTGCTGCGGGGTCCAGCCCCGGTGGCCCATGTCCTCCACGTCCCGGAGGCTGCCTGCGACCGTCCGGGCAGGAAAGGCGCCGCCAATCCTGCGGCGAGCAGGGCGCGACGGTCGATCATCCCAGATGCTTTCCAATGAAGTCGATGACGCGGGTCAGGTACTTGCGCTCGAGGTCCGGCTCGAAGCCGCCATGGCCCTCCCCCTCGATTTCCCAGTACTCGTGCGGCCTGCCCGCCTTGGCCATGGCCCTGGCCATCAGCCGCCCCTGCTCGACCGGCACGATGTAGTCCTCGTCGCCCTGGATGATCAGGACAGGGATATCGATGGCGTCGACCTGCAGGGCGGGCGAGGCGGCCCGCAGCATCGCCGAGTCGGTGGCCGGGTCGCCGATGGTCGTGGCCCAGTAGAGGTAGTCCGGCGAGTCCTTGCCTTCCTTGGCCTCGAACTCCATCAGCTTCATCAGATCGGCCGGCGCGGCTCCGGCGACGGCGCAGCGATAGAGCTGGGGCTTGCGCAAGGCTCCCATCAGGGCCGCATAGCCGCCGTAGGAAAAGCCGAAGATGGCGATCTTCTTCGGATCGGCCCAGCCGGCCGCCACGACATGGGCCACGGCGTCCTCGACGTCCTCCTGCATCCGGTCTCCCCAGCGCTTGCGACCGGCATCGGCGAAGGCCCGGCCGAGACCGCCGGAACCCCGGAAGTTGGGCTGCAGCACCAGCCAGCCGCGCGCGGCCAGCGCCTGGACTTCCTGGCTGTAGGCACGGCTGTCGCGCGCCTCTGGCCCACCGTGCGGCATGACGACCATCGGCCGGGTCTTCACCTCTCCGAGAGGCCGGGTCAGATAGGCGCCGATCTCCGCCCCATCCCGGGTCTTGATCTTCAGGGTCTCCATCGGCGCCAGCCGGTCGGCAGTCAGCCAGGGCTGACTGTCACCCAGTTCTTCAAGGTGCTTGGCCTTGATGTCGTAGAAGACGAACCCTCCGGCATGACGCGGGCCGGAGACATGGATCAGGAACCGGTTCAGCGTCCGGTCGGCGCCGAGCAGCACCAGATTGCAGTCGTTCCCGAAATAGCTGTTCAGACCCTTGTAGTGCGGCGCCAGGCCAGGAACCTGGAAACTGTAGCCGACGCGGTCGTCGGTAAAGCCGGTGGCGACGATACGGTTGGTCGCATCTCGGAACAGGTATTCAACATCGCGCCCTTCGATGCTGGCCGCCACGGCCCCGGTCTTGAGGGTGGCAAGATCCAGCTCTCGCACCACGACATGCTGCTCGCCCTGGGCCCGGTCGGCGACCAGCACCACCCCGGAGCGCTGGGTGACGCCCACGATGTAGTCCAGCTTGCGCCGTTCATCGCGCCGCATCCGGCGCAGCAGCTTCCATTTGTCCTCGCCCGGCGCACGGGCATAGAGGGTGAACACCGTCTGCCGCTGGTTGCTGTCCAGGCGGAGCACCGCGATGCCATCCTGCGAGACCCAGGAATCGGTCGCCCGCTCCCCGAACTCGACCGGCGTCGAAAGACCGGTGTTGACGTTGACCCTGAACAGCCCAAGCCGGTTCTGAACCGTGTCCCAGCGCTGCATGAGGATGGCGTCCGGGTCGCGCTCCAGCTTGTCGACCACCGAGGCCAGGTGGAAGACCCGGTCAGTGGCGGCCGTGTCCGCGATGAAGGCAAGCGTCGGCTTGGAGCCGTCTGCGCCGATGAACATCAAGCGGGTCACCGGCACCGGGAAGATCTTGTTGTAGCGCATGATCCCGGTCGGCTTGCCGTCCGGCGTCTTGTCAAACCGCAGGGTGACCATCAGCCGGCCTTCGTTGGCCCAGTCGATGCCGATGACGTCGTTGTCGCCGATGATGATCTCGTATGGCGGCGCCTTGGGATTGTCCGCCGACAGGATGTGGATCAGGGCGGAGCGTTTTCCCCCCACATAGCGGGCGCGAAGTACGGCCAGGCGCGTGCCGTCGGGAGACATCGAGGCGTCGATGGTGACCAACGGCTGCAGCAGCTCGTCCAGTCCTGGCGGCCGGGCGGCCGGCGCCGTCTGGGCCAGGGCGGCTTTCGCCGATACGGCGGCCGGGGCCGCAAGCAGACCAGCCGCCATCAGGCGGCGACGCGATAACGACAACACTTTCAAACCCCCAAATCCAGGACGCCGGCCTCGCCGCCCGTCCCCCCAAGCCACTCAAGTCACCCGAAGGCCTTGCCGATGAAGCGCATGGCCTCGGTCAGCACCTTCTTCTCGTTGTCGACAGACCAGCCGGTATGCCCCTCGCCGGTCAGTTCGAAATGCTCATAGGTCTTGCCCGCCGCCTTCAGGGCCCGGGCCATGTCGCGTGACTGCTGCGGCGAGACGACAGTGTCCTCGGTCCCGGCGACCATCATCACCGGCACGACAATCTCGTTCACGCGCTGGCGCGGCGAATGGGCCTTCAGCAGGGCGGCGTCCTTCTTCGGATCGCCCATGCTGGCCAGCCAGTAGGCATAGGTGTCGCTGTCGGCGCCGTCTTCCCGGCGCGAGAAGGCCAGGCTGTCGATCAGGTCGAAGTCGCCGCTGACGGCCACGGCGCATCGGTACAGCGTCGGCTGGCGCACCACCCCCATCATCGCCGCGTAGCCGCCAAAGCTGGCGCCCATGATGGCCAGCTTCTTCGGATCGGCGGCGCCGGAACCCACCACATGGGCGACGGCGTCCTCGATGTCCTGCTGCATCCGCTCGCCCCACTGCTTGCGGCCGGCCTCGGCAAAGCGCTTGCCGTAGCCGCCCGAGCCCCGGAACTGCGGCTGCAGCACCAGCCAGCCGCGGGCGGCGAGGGCCTGCGTCCAGCGATCCCATTCGTAATGGTCGCGCACCTCGGGCCCGCCGTGGGGCATCACCACCATGGGCCGACCCTTCGACGCCCCTGGCGGATGCGACAGATAGGCGGTGATCTTCGCCCCGTCGCGGGTGGTCACGGACAGGGTCTCCATCCTGGCCAGCCGCTCAGGCGTCAGATGCTCGTACTGGTCGCCCAGCACGTCGAGACGCCGGGTCTTCAGGCTGTAGTAAACGAACTGGCCCGGCAGCTGCGGGCCGCTGACGTGGAAGACCACCCGCTGGTGATCGAGGCTGACGTCATAGACGGTGATGTTGGCCTGCTCCCCGTAGTGCCGGTTCAGCGCCCTGTAGTGGGTGGCAAGCTCCGGGGACTCGAACAGATAGTCACGGCGGTCGCGCTTGAACTCCACGGCCAGCAGCCGCCCCGCCTCGTCCAGCCGCGCCCCGGTGGCGTCGGCGCCGTCGACGGATTTCAACGTCTTCATCGCCTGGGTGCGGACGTCGAAACTCTTGAGGGCGGCGAACTCCTCGTCCTCGGCCCGGTGCGCGATCAGCACCACCCCGGCCTGTTCGGTGACGCCGATCACGTCCAGCTCGACCGACCGGCTGGCCTCGTCCCGCCGGCTCTTGCGGATCAGGGTCCAGCGGTCTTCGCCCGGCGCCCGGCCGAAGATGCTGACGGTGGTGCCGCGGGTGTTGCTGTCGACGCGCAGAACGGGCACGCCCGCCTGGGTGTACCAGCCGTCCGTGGCCGGCTCGCCCAGTTCGACCAGGGCCGCCTCGCCGTTCCGGACATCGACCTTGTAGAGGGCGTTGCGGCCGTGGGCCGTCTCCCACTTCTGCATCAGGATGAAGTTCTTCTCGGCCGGCAGCCGGTCGATGACCATGCCGAGGTCGAAGTCGCGCCTGACCGCCCTGGGCTGGTTTCCGAACAGCACCGCCATGCCGGTCCCGTCGGCCGCCACCGAGATGACCCGGCGCATCGGCACGATGACGAACTCCTTGCCCGACCAGAGACCGAAGTAGCGGCCGGAGGCGTCCTTCAGGGCGCGGATCCAGATCAGCAGCCGGTCATCATTGGCCCATTCCACCTGCTCGACGTCAAAGTCGCCGATCTTGACCAGGGCCGGCGGCGCGGTCAGGTCCGCGGTATTGTAGAGGGAGACGTAGCCGGTCCGGCGGTCGATCATCACCGCCTCGCCCCGGCTACGGCGAGGGTTGGCGACCTTGTCACGGACGACGCGAAGCGCCGCCAGACGGCTGCCGTCGGGCGACAGGGCGGCGTCGATCAGGCCGGCCGGACGGAACAGCTCATCGAGGGTCGGGGCTGCTGATTCCGACGCCGCGGGGGTCAGCGCTTCAGCCGCCTGGGCAAGGTCGAGCTTCAGCGTCGGCAGGGCGAACCCTGCCCCGACCATCGCGGCCGCGAGCTGTCGACGTGTGGGCCTCAACGGGCGCGCTCCCCAGTGCTGCCACAAGGTTGCGACCGGGGGTGTCACACGTCAAGGCGCGTCAGAGTGGGTTGCGCGCCGTTGAAGGGGGCGCCCCGGAAGCCTCGAGGGCCCTAAAGCATCGACGGAATGACGCGGTCCGGCGGACGGTGGCCGTCCGCGAAGGTCTTGATGTTGACGATGACCTTCTCGCCCATGTCGATCCGCCCCTCGACCGTGGCCGAGCCCATGTGCGGCAACAGCACGACGTTGGGCAGCTTCAGCAGCTTGGGATTGATCGCCGGCTCGTGCTCATAGACGTCCAGGCCGGCCCCGGCGATGTCGCCGCGCGACAGCATGTTGGCCAGCGCCCCCTCGTCGATCACCTCGCCCCGCGCCGTGTTGACGACGATGGCGTGGGTCTGCAGCAGCTTCAGACGCCGGGCCGACAGCAGGTGATAGGTCGCGGGCGTGTGCGGGCAGTTGACCGAGATGATGTCCATCCGGGCCAGCATCTGGTCGAGGCTCTCCCAGTAGGTGGCTTCCAGCTCCTCAGCGATGCGGGGGCTGACCGGCTTGCGGTTGTGATAATGGATCGACAGGCCGAAGGCCTTGGCGCGGCGGGCCAGCGCCTGGCCGATGCGGCCCATGCCGATGATGCCCAGGCGCTTGCCCCAGATGCGGCGGCCCAGCATCCACGTCGGCGACCAGCCCTGGAAGTCGCCCGACTGCACGACATTGGCGCCCTCCACGACCCGCCGGCTGGCGGCCATGATCAGGCCCATGGTCAGGTCGGCGGTGTCCTCGGTCAGCACCCCCGGGGTGTTGGTGACGATGATGCCGCGCTGGTTGGCGGTGGCGACGTCGATGTTGTCGACCCCGGCCCCGAAGTTGGCGATCAGCTTCATCCGCTCGCCGGCCCGCGACAGCAGGCGCGAGTCGAGCCGATCGGTGATCGTCGGCACCAGCACATCGGCCCGGCCCAGCGCGTCGAGCAGCTGTTCGCCGCCCATCGGCTTGTCGTCGAGATTGAGCTCGGTATCGAACAGCTCGCGCATCCGGGTTTCCACCGGATCGGGCAGCTTGCGGGTGACGACGACTTTAAGGCGTTTGGCGGGCATGACGCGATCGTGGGGCAGGAAGGGCTCCGCCCGGATGGGCGTCACCGCGACAGATAAAGCGCGCGGGCCCGGAGTGAAACCCAAATGCGTGTTCCGACGCGAAATGAGCGAACTTTGATCAGGCCGTCAAAGCCGCCGCGTCAACGAAGCCTTCACCATGTTGTAGCCGTTTAGAGCCTGATTCCGCTCCGAGCCGACCCATGCGCGCCGCCCTGCCTGCCATTCTGTTGAGCGCCGCCCTTGTGACCGGCTGCGGCGAGGCGGAGGCGACCAAGTGCAAGACGCGGTCGGGATTTCCGGTGCCGCGCTTCGTCTCGCTAAAATCCGGCGAGGTGAACGCGCGCAAGGGGCCGGGCGAGGATCACCGCATCCTCTGGGTCTGGCGGGTCAAGAACATGCCGCTGATGGTCGTCGCCGAGAGCCGCGACTGGCGCAAGGTCCGTGCTCCCAACGGCGACGAGGCCTGGGTCAAGGCCCAGATGGTCGATGGCGGCAGCTCGGTGATGCGCACCAGGCCCGGCGACCTTCCCCTGCTGGAAAAACCCAAGGCCGGGGCCCGGACCGTCGCCTACCTGCGCTCCGGCGCCGTGGCCGTCCAGCGCAAGCACAAGGACGGCTGGAACCAGCTGCGGGCCGGCGGCGAGGAGGGCTGGGCCCCCGCCGATGAGGTCTGGGGCGGCGGCCCGGCGCCCGACTGCAAGGGCGTCAGGGTTCCGGCAGGTTGAGGCAAGAGTTGAGGCAGCTGGGGCGCCGTGCTACGCCCCGCCCCCAAACCAAGGCTGCAAGGAACCGCCGTCCGACAGGCGGGATTGAAACTTCATGACCGAGAACCGCAAGTCATCCTTCACCTACGATGAGCTCATCGCCTGCGGGCGGGGGGAAATGTTCGGCCCGGCCAACGCCCAGCTGCCGGCCCCGCCGATGCTGATGATGGACCGCATCAACCTGATCACCAACGAGGGCGGTCTCTTCGGCAAGGGCGAGATCATCGCCGAGCTGGATATCAATCCGGACCTCTGGTTCTTCAAATGCCACTTCATCGGCGACCCGGTCATGCCCGGCTGCCTGGGCCTCGACGCCATGTGGCAGATGGTCGGCTTCTTCCTCGGCTGGTCGGGCGCCCCCGGCAAGGGTCGCGCCCTCGGCGTCGGCGAGGTCAAGTTCACCGGCCAGGTCACCCCCAACGTCAAGAAGGTGGTCTACCGCATCAACCTCAAGCGGGTGATCATGCGGAAACTGGTGATGGGCATCGGCGACGGGGTTCTCGAAGCCGACGGCAAGCTTATCTATGAGGCCAAGGATCTTCGCGTCGGTCTGTTCGACCCCGCGACGATGGTCTGACGAACACAGCAAATAAAGACAAAACGGGCGGTCGTACCGCTCTCGGGAACAAGGAGTCGCCATGCGTCGCGTCGTGGTCACCGGTATCGGCATCGTCTCGTCGATCGGCAATAACGCCAACGAAGTCCTCGCCTCGCTGCGGGAAGCCAGGAGCGGTGTGACCTTCGCGCCGGACTATGCCGAGCTCGGCTTCCGCTGCCAGGTCAAGGCGGTGCCGGACATCGACTGGGAGTCGATGGTCGACCGCCGCGCCGCCCGCTTCCTGTCGTCGGGCACGGCCTACGCCCACATCGCCATGGACCAGGCGATCGCGGACTCGGGTCTTGAAGAGTCCGACATCTCCAACGAGCGCACCGGCCTGATCGTCGGCGCCGGCGGGCCCTCCACCAAGGTCATCGTCGAGGCCGCCGCCACGACCCGCGAGAAGGGACCCAAGCGCATTGGTCCGTTCGCGGTGCCCAAGGCCATGAGCAGCGGTCCCTCGGCCGTTCTGGCCACCTGGTTCAAGATCCGCGGCCTCAACTTCTCGATCAGCTCGGCCTGCGCCACCTCGACCCACTGCATCGGCTCGGCCTGTGAGCAGATCGCCTGGGGCAAGCAGGACATCATCTTCGCCGGCGGCACGGAAGAAGAGCACTGGACGCTGTCCAACCTGTTCGACGCCATGGGCGCCATGTCTTCCAAGCGCAACGACAACCCGACCAAGGCCAGCCGCGCCTACGATACCGACCGCGACGGCTTCGTCATCGCGGGCGGCGCCGGCATGCTGGTGCTGGAAGAGTACGAGCACGCCAAGGCGCGCGGCGCCAAGATCTACGGCGAGATCGTCGGCTACGCCGCCAACAGCGACGGTTTCGACATGGTCGCGCCGTCGGGCGAGGGCGCGGAGCGCTGCATGAAGCTCGCCATCGACAGCGCCGGCGGCCGCAAGATCGACTACCTCAACCCGCACGGCACCTCGACCCCGGTCGGGGACTCGAAGGAAATGGGCGCGGTCCGCAACGTCTTCGGCGCCGACAAGGCCCCGCTGATCAGCTCGACCAAGTCCCTGACCGGCCACAGCCTGGGCGCCGCCGGCGCGCAGGAGGCGATCTACTCGATCCTGATGCTGAACAACGACTTCGCGGCGCAGAGCGCCAACATCGAAAACCTCGACCCCGAGTTCGCCGACCTGCCGATCCTCACCGAGCGGTCGGACAAGCCGCTCGAAACGGTGATGAGCAACAGCTTCGGCTTCGGCGGCACGAATGGCTGCCTGATCATGGCGCGGGTGTAGGCAAGACTGCGAAGTATCAACTCTCCCCCCGCTTGCGGGGGGAGGACCGCTCTGGAGCCCCAAGCGACAGAGCAGGAGGGGGGCAACCCCGCTTCAGGAGGAACCTCCCTACCGCCGGTGGGGCCCGCCTCCTGATTTCTCGCTTAGGCTCGAAATCTGTCCTCCTCCCGCTTCGCGGGGGGAGAGTTTGTGTTCCTGCACCGACTCTGCACTCCACAATATCCGGGCGTTCGCGCTAGCCTGTACCCATGCGCCTAGCCCCTGACCGCCGCACCCTGCTCCTCGGCCTCGGCGCGACCGGCCTCGCGCCCCAAGCCTTCGCCCAGACCGACCGCTTCGTCGTCCCGCCCCTCGCCCCGCTCCGTATGGAGATGGGCCGGCTGACCAAGGTCACCGTCTGTGTGCGGCCATTCCGCGCCGCCGGGCCGCGCCTCGATGTCGAAAAGGTCGGCGCCAAGCGCGTCGTGCATAACTACGGCCACGGCGGCAGCGGCTGGTCCCTGTCCTGGGGCAGCGCCCAGATTGCAGCGGCCAAGGCGCTGGAGGGCGGGACAAAGCGGGTCGCCGTCATCGGCTGCGGCGCCATCGGCCTGACCACGGCCCTGACCCTGCTGCGGGCCGGCGCCCGGGTGACCATCTACGCCGCCGACCGCACCCCCTACACCCGCTCGGCCCGCGCCACCGGGACCTGGTCGCCCGACAGCCGGATCGCCGACGCCGACCGGATCGATCCGGCCTTCCCCGCCCTCTGGGAAAGCATGGCCCGTAACTCCTACGCCACCTGGCAGACCCTGCTCGGCCGGCCGGGCGAGCCGGTGTCCTGGAGTGATCGCTACGGCCTGGCCGATCAGGTCGTCGAGACGCCCCCCGTCATCTTCCCGGAGCGTCCGGTGAGCGCGCCCGAAATCCGCTTCTTCGAGCAGCGCTTGCCGGGCCTGTCGCCGCGAGGCCACGACCTGCAGCCCGGGCAGCATCCCTTCCCGGTCAAGCGCGCCCGTCTCAACACCTCGATGCAGTTCAACGTCGCCGAACTGGCCCACCTGCTGACCATGGACTTCCTGCTGGAGGGCGGCCGCATCGAGACCCGGACGTTCAACAGCCCGGCCGAGCTGCAGCGCCTGCGGCAGCCAGTTATCGTCAACTGCACCGGCTACGGCGCCCGGGCCCTTTGGCGGGACGAGTCGGTGGTCCCGGTCAGGGGCCAGATCAACTGGCTCGCCCCGCAGCCGGAGGTCCACTACGGCCTCTACTATCGCGATGTGAATGTCCTGCCCCGGCCCGACGGCATCGTCGTCCAGTACAGCGGGGAGAGCGACATGTGGGGCTATGGCTCCGATGACGAGACGCCCGACATGGCCGAGGCGGAGGCGGCGATCCGCACCGTCGCGCCGCTGTTCGAAATTCCCAAGGTCTAGCCTCGCGCCGCCAACCCCACTAAACCCGCCTCAAGAGCTTCGAGGAGACGCCGCATGGCCGAAGAGTACAGCTTCCCCAAGGGTGACCTGATGGCCGGCAAGACCGGACTGGTCATGGGGGTCGCCAACCACAATTCCATCGCCTACGGCATCGCGTGCCAGCTGGCCGCGCAAGGGGCCAAGCTGGCCTTCGCCTATCTGCCGGACATGGAAAAGCGCGTGCGGCCGCTGGGCGAAGCCATCGGCGTCACCGATTTCATCCCCTGCGAAGTGACCGACGACGCCTCGATGGACGCGGCCTTCGCGGACCTTGAGCAGCGCTTCGGCGGCCTGGACTTCCTGGTCCACTCCATCGCCTTCGCCAACAAGGACGAGCTGAAGGGCAGCTTCGTCGAGAACACCACGCGGGAGGGCTTCCTCACCGCCATGAACATCAGCGCCTTCAGCTTCGTCGACGCCGCCAACCGCGCTTCGAAGATGATGAAGCCGGGCGGTTCGATGATCACCATGACCTACCTGGGCAGCGAGCGGGTCATCCCCAACTACAACACCATGGGCGTCGCCAAGGCCGCCCTGGAAGCGGCCACCCGCTATATCGCCCGCGACCTCGGCCCCAAGGGCATCCGGGTCAACGCCATCAGCGCCGGCGCCATGCGCACCCTGTCGCTGGCCGGCATCAGCGGCGGCCGCGGCCTGCTCAGCCAGGGCCGGATGTTCAGCGCCCTGAAGGAAGACACCTCGATGGAAGGCGTCGCCGGCTGCGCCCTGTGGCTGCTGTCGGATCTGGGCCGCTCGACGACGGGCGAGGTCATTCACGTCGACGCCGGCTTCCACATGATGGGCCTGCCCGACGAGTTTGCGAATTTGGCGGGATAGTGCGTCATTCGACACGCCCGCCTCGCGGGCTGCTCAGGATGACCAAGAGCGTGGGACTTAACAAAAGTCAGTCATGCTGAGCAGCGGCCGGAGGCCGCGTGTCGAAGCACGCACTGTTGCTAGACCGCATACGCCCGCATGAAGACCCGCGCGGCGGCCTTGGCCAGACGGTCGATGTCCTCGTCCGTCAGGTCCGTGGCCAGGCGCAGCAGCACCTGGGTCTGGCGATGGCCCAGCACCATGCCGCCGAAGAACTCCGCCGCCTGCATGGGGTCATCGACCCTCATGCGGCCGGCCTTGTCTTCCATCTCCAGAAAGCCGGCCAGTTGCCGGCGCGAGCGCATCGGCCCGGTCTCGAACACCTCGCGGGCGAGGTCGGGCAGCTCGGCGGCGCTCTGGATCGAAAGCCGCATCACCGAATAGCCGCTGTCGTTGATCACCTGCAGCAGCGAGCGGGCATAGGCGGCCAGGGTCTCTTCCGGATGCCCCTCGGCGCCGGGCGAGCGCAGCGGCGCCGTGATCGAATCCACCCGCCGCTCGACCAGGGCCCGGACCAGTTCCGGCTTGGCGCCGTAGCGGTTGTAGATCGTCTGTTTCGACACCCCGGCCCGGCGCGCGATTTCCTCGATCGGCGCCGCCAGTCCCCGCTCGGCCAGCACCTCGGCGGCGGCGTCGAGGATGGCCTCGGTCTTCGAGGTGTCGATCTGTCCGGTCAGTCTGGGCATCGTCAGTGGGCTTCCGCCGCCGCTTCGAGCGCGGCCGCTGAGGGAGGGGTCTTGACGGGTTTGGCCAGCAGGGCGAGGGCCGCCGCCAGGGCGCCGGCGATGGCCAGCACCATGAAGCCATCCCCGAACGCCAGGATCGAGGCCTGCTGGTTCAGGATGTAGGAGAAGGCCTTTCGCGCCGCCCCGCCCGGGTCGCTGACGCCGCGCTCGGCCATCAGCTGGGTCAGGCCGGCGATCATGGCCTGAGCCTCGGTCGAGGCGATACTGACCCTGGAGGACAGGGCGGTCATGTGGTTGGCGGTCTGGGTCGTCAGGGTGGTCGACAGATAGGCCATGGCGATGGCCCCCGCCGTGTTGCGCGCCAGATTCATGATCCCGGACGCGTCCTTGATCATCGCCGGCGGCAGGGTCGACATGGTCAGCTGGCTGGTGGCGATCATGGCGATCATCACCCCGCAGCCGCGGAAGGCCTGCAGGCCCGCGAACTCCCAGAACCCCCACTCGCCGTTGATGTCGTGCCCCAGCCACATGCCCCAGGCGACCATGGAAAAGCCGATGACCATCGGGATGCGCGCATCGATTGACCGCGCCAGTCGGCCGACCAGCGGCCCGGTGAAGAACATGCAGATGCCGCTGACCAGCATGGTGGTGCCGACCTCGGCGGCCGAGAACTGTCGCACCCGGCCCAGATACAGCGGCATCAGGAAGGTGCCGCCATAGAGGCTGACGCCCGACACCGCCGTCATCAGGATGCCGAGGGTGAAGTTGCGGTCCTTGAAGGCGCGCAGCTGGATCAGCGGCTGGTGGTAGCTCAGGGTGCGCCAGACGAAGGTGACCCCGGTGATGACGCAAAGCACCGTCAGCCAGAGGATCATCCCGTCCTCGAACCAGTTGTCCTTGGCCCCTTCCTCGACGACGTACTGCAGGCTCATCAGGAAGGTGGCCATGGTGGCAAGGCCGAACCAGTCGAAGCCGGTGGCGAGGCTCCTGTCCCCCTTGTCGAAGTCGGCATAGCGGCCGACCAGGAACAGGCTGAGCAGGCCCGGCCCGACATTGACGAAGAACAGCCAGCGCCAGCTAAGCCATTCGGTCAGGTGGCCGCCGAGGATCGGCCCCACGGTCGGGGCCAGGGTGACGATCATGCCGGTGGCGACATTGGCCATGATCCGCTTGTCGGGCGGGAAGGCGGTGAAGGCGGTGGCGAACACCGCCGGCACCATGGCCCCGCCGACGAACCCCTGCAGGGCCCGGGCGACGATCATGAACTCGATGCTCTGGGAGAAGCCGGCGACGACGCTCATCACCGTGAAGCCGGCGCAGCTGGCCATGAACACCAGCCGTGTGCCCCACAGTCGACAGAGGTAGGCCGACAGCGGGATCATCACCACTTCGGGGATCAGATAGGCGGTCTGGATCCAGCTGACCTGGTCGGCGCTGGCCCCGACCCCGGCCTGGATCTGCGGCAGGCTGGCGGCCACGATCTGGATATCGAGAATGGCCATGAACTGGCCGATGGCCATGCCGGCGAAGCCGATCAGCAGCATGGTCCAGTTGACCTGGCCCGACGCCGTTGTCGGCGTCCGGGCGACCGTGGTGTCGGTCACGGCCGGGCCGCCGCACCAACGCCCGGGTCAGCGCTGGTCGCGACCCGCGAGGGCGCGACGCCGCTATCGGCGAAACTGGCCCCGGACTTGACCCGTACATCGACCTTCACCTCCAGCGACAGACCGGGCCGCAGGGCCCCGCTGACCGGCTGGCCCTTGTCGACGACGATCCGCACCGGCACCCGCTGGGCGATCTTGGTGAAGTTGCCGACCGCGTTCTCGACCGGGATCAGGGCAAACTCGGCGCCGGTGGCCGGCGAGAAGCTGTCGATGCGGCCCTTGATGACGGTCTTGCCGAGGGCGTCGGCCTTGATCTCGACCGGCTGTCCGATGCGCAGACGCGACAGCTGGGTCTCCTTGAAGTTGGCGACCACATAGGTCTCGCCCAGCGGCACCACCACCATCATGGTCTGACCTGGCTGGACCAGCTGGCCGACCCGCACCGACCGGGCCCCGATGACGCCGCCGACCGGCGCGCGGATCACCGTCCGCTCCAGGTCCAGCCGGGCCTGCTGCACCTGGGCCTGGGCGGCCTGCACCTGGGCCAGCTTCTGTTCGCGGGCCGAGCCGAGGCCTTGCGCGGCGCGTTGTTCGGCGACCAGGGCGGCCTGGGCGGCGGCGACGGACGCCGCGCTCTGCTTCTCGCCGGCCCGTACCTGCTCGACCTTCTGTTCGGAGACCCAGCCCTTGGCGGCCAGGTCGCTGTAGCGCTTGGAATCAACGGCCATGCGACCGGCATCGGCCTGGGCGCTCATCACCCCCGCCGCCTTCTGGGCGATCATCGCCTGTTCCAGAGCCGCCTTGTCGTCGACTGCGGCGACGTCGGCCTGCAGGGCCCGCACATTCGCCAGGGCCTGGTCATAGCGGGCCTGAATGGTCGCGGGATCGATGCGGGCGATGACCTGGCCGGCCTCGACCCGCTGGTTGTCGGCGACCAGCACCTCCAGCACATAGCCGGAAACCTGGGGACTGACCTGGACGGTGTCGGCCTGGACGAAGGCGTTGTCGGTGCCTTCAAAGCTTTGCTTGCCGTGCCACCAGACACCGCCGCCGACGATGACGCCCACCGCGACCACACCGGCGGCGATCAAGGGAACGAGCTTTTGCCTCGAAACAACTGGCATGGGGGAGCCCTGGTGACACAAGAGATGAAAACTGGACGATGCGTAAAGCGGCGTCAGCCCTTGGCGTTACAACCGGTCGGCGGGCTCGGCAAGACTTTAGTGGACGCTCGTGTCCAGTTTTGAAGCGACCAAAAATCGCGGGCCCGCTTTTCGTCCGGCCCGACTGCCGATAGTCTTCGCATCATGGATCGGATCTCGTCTTCCACCCTGCGCCTGGTGGTCATCGCCCTTGGAGGATGCGCCGTTGTCGGCGGCTGGATGGGCCTCAGCGACAGCCTGCGCCGTTCAGCGCCGGCCTGGGACCAGAGCGCGCCCCCGCCCGCCGCCACCTCCGGCCCGCCCGAAGCCATCGCCTTCGACCCCAAGGCCGTCGAGAAGGCCCCGCCGACCCAGGCGCCGCCGCCGGTGAAAGCAGAGACCAAGGTCGAAATCATCCCCGAGACCGCCGATCCGGCGCTCTCCGAAGCGCCCGGCGCAGCGCCGGCGGCGAAGACCCCGGCTGGAACGCCGAAAGCGGCCCCGAAGGCCGCACCCAAGAGCGACCCGATCGCTGAGGTCATCCAGAACACCACCGCCCCGCCGCCCAAAGCCGAGCCACCGCCGGAAGTGCCGTTCTAGAGCGCGTTCCGACAAGCGGGGACCGGTTGTCGGATCAAACGTCCGACGCCAGAGAAACGAGAACGAAAAAGGGCGCCGCCCTCCCGGACAGCGCCCTTGATCTCAATCGATGACGCCAGGGCTTAGGCCGCCGACTTCACCCCGGCTTCAGCCAGCCATTCGATGATCTTCTGCTTGGGCATGGCGCCGACCTTCATCGAGGTCATCTGGCCGTCCTTGAACAGCATCATCGTCGGAATGCCACGCACGCCGTAGCGCGAGGGCGTCGTCGGGCTTTCCTCGATGTTGACCTTGGCGACGATCACATGGTCGGCCAGCTCTTCCGAGATCTGGTCGAGGGCCGGCGCGATCTGCTTGCACGGCCCGCACCACTCGGCCCAGAAGTCCACCAGGACCGGACCCGAAGCCTGCAGCACGTCCTTCTCGAAGGACTCGTCGGTGACCTTGACGGTGCTCATCGAAAATCTCCTTTGGGCCTGTCAGGCCGCCAATTCGAATGTCCGGCGCAGGGGCGCCGAACGTCAGGTCCAGCATGTAGGCGCTCCAGGCCCGAGGTCAACTCGTACCGGGCAGGTCGGCCAGCGCCTCGACCATCATCTTTTCTGGAACGGGCATCAGCTTGGGACCGTCGGTCCAGACCAGGGCCGCCCGCACTTCCCGGCCCGGAAACACCTCGCCAAGCACCGCCGCATAGATGGCCAGCTGGGCCACATAGGACCGATCGGCCGCTGAAATGTCGGCCGGCGCCGGCCGGTTGGTCTTGTAGTCGATGACGGTCACACGGCGCGGCGTCACCACCAGCCGGTCGACCCGGCCGGAGATCGCCAGCCCGTCCGGCAGCGCCTTGGCCGTTCCGGCCAGCGCCACCTCGGCCCGCGACCCTGGCCCGAACACCTCGGCAAAGTCCGGATGCTCCAGCACACCCATAGCCGCCTGGATCATCTCCGCCCGCTGAACGTCGGTCAGGTCCGGCTCACGGGCCAGCAACCGTTCCGCCGTCTCCCGCCGCTCGGCCTCCGCCACGTCCGGCAACAGCTGCAGCAGCCGGTGAATGACATCGCCGCGTCTGAACCGGTCGACCCCGCCCTGCCGGCTCAGCGGCGAGGGGGCGGGTATGCGGCTGCGGCTGGCCGCCTGCGAGGGCGAAGCCCAGGCTGTGGCCGGCGGTTCAGGAACGGCCGGCGCGGTAAGCCAGGCCTCTGGCGGCGGGATGGGGGCTGGTCCCGGCGCGGCCTCGCCCGTGAAGGGCGCGGGGTCGTCGCCGAACCGCTGGAAGGTGAAGCCGTCGGGCAGGGTCGCAGTCTTCACCCGGCCGACGATATCCGCATGCTCGAAGGCCGTGGCCATCACCCCGTACCAGCCTTCGGGGAGGGTCCCCTCCTTCATCCGGGCCGGCGCCCGGCCGCAGAGCACCAGCCGGTCACGGGCCCGCGTCAGGCCGACATAGAGCAGCCGCCAGCTCTCGCCCTCATCCTTGTCCTTGCGCCGCTGCCGCGCCGCCGCGCTGGCCTGGCAATCCTCGCCCTGGCGCGCCGCCCACAGGAAGCCGCCGCCCTCCTCGAGGGGTCCGGTCTCCAGCAGCGGCGAGCCCCGAGCCCCGGTCTTCACGGTCGTTTCCGGCAGGAAGACGATCGGCGCCTCCAGCCCCTTGGCGCCGTGGGCGGTCATCACCCGCACCTCACCGCCGCCGGCCTCCATCTCCCGCTTGACCGAAATCTCCAGCCCCTCGAAGGCCGCCGCCAGCCGCTCGAGGTCGAGCACCCCGCGCTGTTCGGCCTCAAGGGTGCGGGCCAGAAACTCGTCCATCACATCGGCGGCCTCGGAGCCCAGCCGCTCCAGCATCCGCGCCCGTCCTGACCGACCCTGGGCGTCCTTCAGGCTCAGCATCCGGCTGTAGAACTCGAACGGCGGCCGGCCCTTCGCCATTTCCAGGGCCTGTCGCAGCCAGTCCCGCGCCGGAAGGCCGCTGGCCTGCACCGCCGTCCACAGCGACGCCTTCCCCCGTGGCTTGCCGACCGCATAGAGGTCGTCATCGCTGACGCCGCACAGCGGGCTCTTCAGCAGCGCCGCCAGGTTCAGGTCGTCATTCGGAAACTGGACGAAGCGGGCCAGGGCCAGCAGGTCGTCGAAGGCGATATGGGCCGACAGCACCAGCCGGTCGGCGCCCGCCACCGGCACGCCGGCCTTGCGCAGTTCGCGAATGATGTCCTCGAACAGCGCCTTGCGCCGCCGCACCAGGATGATGATGTCGCCATAGGTGGCCGCCCTGGCGGTCCCGTCCCTGGCGAAGACCGTGTCGCCGCGCTCGACCAGGGCGCGGATCTCGCCGGCGATCCGCCGGGCAAGGCGACGGTTGGCGCTGCCTTCGCTCTCGACGTCCAGCGGCGCATCCCAGGCCCCGCGCTCCTGCGCCGGCTCTTCCATCTCCAGCGGCCAGAGGTCGACACAGCCCGGCTGCGATTCCCGCGACGCCGTATGGACCAGGGTCTCCATCCCCATCGGCGCCCGCACGCCGATCTGGGTGCGCGGATCGGAAAACAGACTGTCGACGAAGGTCAGCACCGTCTGCACGGAGCGGTAGGAGGTCGTCAGCGGCGCCGGCTCGGCCCGTCGCCCGGCGTCGCGGATCAGCTTGATGTAGCGCTGGGTCTCGCTGAGCAGGCGATCAGGATCGGCCCCCTGGAAGCTGTAGATCGACTGCTTCTCGTCGCCGACGATGAACAGGGTCCGGTCCGGACTGCCCGCCGGCCGAACCCGCCCGGCCCCGGCAAAGAATTCGTCGGTCAGGCTTTCGGCGATGGCCCACTGTTCCGGCGCCGTGTCCTGCGCCTCGTCGATCAGGATGTGCTCCAGCCCGCCGTCCAGCTTGTAGAGCACCCAGGGCGCCCCTGGCGAAGTGGCCACCAGGTCCCGCGCCTTGGCGATCAGGTCGGCGAAATCCAGCACCCCGCGCTCGGCCTTGGCCAGGGCGTAGGCCTCGGCATAGCGCTCGGCCAGGCACAGCACCGCCAGCGTGTCCTCGGCGATCAGGGCGCCGCGCATCCGGTCCCGCGCAACCGCCAGGCGGTCCTGTTCGGCCAGCAGGAACTCCCGCAGGTCCTCACGGCTCTTCAGCCCCGAGGTCTTGGCGACCCAGGTGGCCGGGGCGCCCGCGCCCTTTTCTGTGAACAGGCAGGCCAGCATCGCCGACAGGCTTTGCTCCTGCACCGCCGCCAGCATTTTCCCGGCGTTGGCCGCGTCCGTCTTGCCGCCCTGACCAAGAACGCCGGCCCCCGCCTTCCACAGGGCGGCCTGGGTCCGGGCGATGGTTTCGGCTTCGATCTCGGACACGGTGGACGGACCGTCCGGAAACCCGCAGCGCTCCCAGACATCGGCCTCGGCGCCGGCATAGCCGCCGACCGCTCCAAGGTAGTCGGCGATCGCCCCGCGCTTTTCCTCGAAGGTCCGGAACAGCCCCTCGAAGCTCACATAGTCGAGGGCGATGGCCAGGCGCGCATAGGCCTCGGACACCGCCACGTCCTCGCCGCCGGCCAGCCCCGCCAGCCGGGCGCGGGCGTCGCGCACCACCAGGGCGGCGGCCGCGTCATCCATCACCGTAAAGCCCGGCGACACCGCCGCCTCCAGCGGGAAGCGCCGCAGCAGTTGCTCGCAGAAGGCGTGGATGGTCTGGATCTTCAGGCCGCCCGGCGTTTCCAGCGCCCGGGCGAACAGCCGCCGCGCCTCCGGCAGTTCCTGGCTGTTGTCGGGTCCCAGCAAGCGCGCCATGGCCTCGGACAGCTTGGCGTCCGGCGTCACCGCCCAGCCGCCCAGCAGGTCGAACAGACGCGCCTGCATCTCGGCGGCGGCGGCCTTGGTGTAGGTCACGCAAAGGATGGCCGAGGGCGGCGCCCCGGCCAGCAGCAGCCGCGCCACCCGGTCGATCAGGGTCTTGGTCTTGCCCGAGCCCGCATTGGCTGTGACGAAGGCGTTCAGGGTCGGATCGGCGGCCAGCGCCTGGGCCGGGTCGATGACGAGGCTCATTCGCCATCCCCCTCTTCGGCGCCGGTCGACCATTCGAACACCCGGGCCAGATGGTCGTAGTCGCCGGCAAAGGTCTTCACGAACTGCGGCGCCGTGCGGCTGGGATAGCCCCGCTGGGGGTCCTGGTAGGCGGCCAGCAGGTTCATCGCGCCCTCGAACGCCGCCATGCCCGCCTGCTCGCTGTCGTCGCCGGCGTATTTGCGGGTCTCCTCGAGCCCGGGCGGATCACGGCCGGTGATCTTCACATAGGTGAGGTCGCCCCAGGTCCCCTTGAGGCCGTCAAAACCGCCCGACTCCAGGATCGCCGCGGTCAGGGTCAGCTGGGGTGAAAACCCGGTGTCGATCTGCTTGAGGCTGGGCGATGAGCCGGTCTTGTAGTCGAGGATGTGGCCGACCCCCTCGCGGGTGATCTCGATACGGTCCGACTTGGCGGTCAGCACATGCGGCACGCCGCCCGCGTGGAAGTCCATCTCGCCGGTGACCTCGACATGCACCGTCCGCCCGTCGGCCCGCCGCCGCCGCTCGAAATCGGCCACCCAGCGCGCCGTCTCCCGGGCCAGCACCCGCTCGCGCGCCAGCGCCGCCGCCGTCAGTCCGGCGTCCTTCAGTTCGTCCAGATACCGCGTCTCGAAGAACCCCTCCGGATCCGCCAGCGGCCAGGCCCGCGACAGGGCCTCGAAGGCCGAGTGGATCGCCGTGCCCCGCGCCATGGACTCGACCAGCTGATCCGGCCGATCGAGCGGGAAGAGCTTGAGGATATCCCGCGCCCAGAAGGCATAGGGGTCGCGGGTCAGGGTCTCGACACGGGTGACGGACAGCCTGGTTGGCCGGTCGGCGACCGGCGGGATCGGAACCGGTCGCTTGATCGGCGCATAGCCGACTCCGGCGTCCAGGGATTTAGCCCAGGCGTTCAGTTCGGGCCGCGCCGGCAAGGCTCGTCCGGCTCCCCGCGCCAGGGTCTTCAGCCGCCACAGCCAGCGGCTCTCGGTCGCCGGCGCCCCCTCGCGCCGGGCGCTGTTGACGAGGACCACCTCCGGCGCACAGGCGGCCTGGGCGAAATCATGCGCCGACAGCCCGACCCGCCGCTCGGGGCTGGGCAGGCCCAGGGTCCGGCGCATGGTCCGCGACAGGAAGGGATCGATCGGCGCCCCGCGCGGCCAGACCCCCTCCTCCAGCCCGGCCAGCACCAGCCGGTCGGCCCGGGTCATCCGCGATTCCAGCGTGCCCATGATGGCCAGCCGCGCATGCGCCGCCTCGCCGCCACGCACCGTCTCGTCCGAAATCATCCGCTGCATCAGGCTGACGAACCCCTGCCGCGTGACGCGCGGCAGCAGGGACCCTTGCGCGATCAACCCGCTCAGCAACCGCGCCAGACACTCACCTTCTGGCCCGGCCCACAGCAGGTCGGCCCCGGCGCAGACCGCTTCCAGAGCGGCAGCCAGCCCAGCCGCCGCCTGGCCGACGTCGGCTGTGCCGCTCTCGAAGGGTGCGCCGGCCTGTTCGACCGCCGCGTCGAGATCGATCGACAGCGCCGCCGCCGCTTCCAGCCCCGCACGCTCCCCCGGGCGATCTTCCGCCCGATCCTTGAGCCTGGCGGCCAGCGCCTCCGGTGTCCGCGGCCGGGGACCCCGCAGTCCCCGGTGCTCCAGAATCTCCGTTTCGATCGCCAGCACATCCGCCTCACGCCCCAGCCGGGTCAGCGGGCTTTTCAGGATCTGCAGCCGCGCCACGGGACTGGCCGGGTCGAGCACCAGCTCGGCCATGGCCACCGCCAGGGCGCCGGCGGGCTTGAGGGTCAGCGGAACCCCGGCCGAGCTGTCCGCCGCCACGCCCCAGCGCGCCAGCTTGGCCGACACCCGCCGGGCCAGCGACAGGTCCGGGGTGATCAGGGCGCAGGTCTTGCCGGGCGTCTCCAGGGTCTCGCGCAGCAGGAGAGCGCAGACCTCGGCCGTCTCCTCCTCGCCGGCGCCCGTTACGGTCGACAGGCCTTTCAGCCCCTCCTCGAAAGGATCGACCCCAGCCTCTGCTTCTTCACGCAGGGCGGCGATGACCGCCAGCCAGTCGGCAGTCGCCTCCGCCGGCCGCAGGGCCTCATTGATCACCCGCCGTCGCCAGCGGCCGCGCCGGTCGGTGTCCGGCCGCCAGGTACGCACCGCCCCGCGCGGCACATCGGCCAGGCTCAGCAAGGTCTTCATGGCGCCTTGCGGGTGCTGGTCGTCGACCTCGGCCCATGCGCTGTCGGCCAGATCCTCGTCGAGGCCAGGCAGGATCACCGCCCCGCGCGGCAGCCCGGCGATCACCTTCAGCAGCCGCGCCGTCGCCGGCTGGGCCCCGGTCGAACCGGCGGCGATCACCGGTCCCTGCGGCGGGTTGTCCGTCCAGCTTTGCGCCAGATGGTCGAGCAGCTTCACCCGCCGGTCGGCGACGTCCATCAGGCCGAGCTCTTCCAGTCGTCGGGGCCATTCCTGGATCGTCAGGTTCAGCACCCCGGCGGAAATCTGCCAATGCAGGGCCAGGTCCTGGTCGACCAGATCACCGATCCGGTCCGCCACCGGCGCCTCCTCGATCGCCGCGGCGTCGAGGAAGGCGGCCAGGGCGTCCGCCAGTTCGAGCGCATGGCTCGCCCCAAGGCCCGCCGGCGAGGCGGCGTTGACCAACTTCGCCAGTTCGAACCGGCGGCGCATCGGGTCGATCGCCGGAGCCAGGTCCAGGCCGGCATCGCCTGGCTCGAACGGCGGCTCGCCCTCGTCCAGATCACCCAGCGCCCGGATCTGCGGCAACAGCACGGCCCGCCCGCCAGAGGCTTTCAGGAAGGATTCCGTCAGCGCCCGCACCGCCCGCCGCGTCGGCACCAGCAGCAGGGCGCCCGGCACATCCTCCGGCCCGGGCAGGGCGTCGACCAGCCCGGCCGCCAGATCGTCCAGGAACGGCCGGTGGGCGGGAATGGAAAACCAGTTGGCGGGTGAGTCCGTCATCGCTCGACTATGGCATGCGTCGGACCGGGCATGAGCGGACACATTGAAAATCGTCCGCACAAATCAGTGTGTCCCCGTATCCTTCAGCGCTCAGCCAGCTTGGCCTGCGCCAGTTCCCGCGCCTCGGGATCGCCGACATGCATCCACAGCCCCGGCGGGCTGACGCCGTAGATCCGCCCCTGCTCGGCCAGCGCTTTCCACAGCGGCAACAGCGAGAACGGTCCTTCCGGCCCGTCCCGAACCACCGAAGGCTTGCAGATGTGCAGCCCGACATAGACGAAAGGCGCCCTTTCGCCCGGCTGCTTGAACCGCACCCGGCCGTCCTCTTCCAGGAACACATCGCCGGTATCGTGGAACCCCATCGAGGTCGCGGTGGGCGCCAGCATCAGGCAGACGTCCATCCGCGCAGGATCCCACAGGTCGACCACCTGCTTGATCGCCGGCGCCGCGCCGTCCAGCCAGATGGCGTCGATGTTGGCCACAAAGAAGGCCTCGTCGGGCAGCAGCGGCAGGGCGTGCTTGACGCCGCCGCCGGTCTCCAGCGCCTCGGCCCGTTCGTCCGAGACGACGATGCGCGGCGCGGTCGTCCGGGCCCTGAGGTGCGCCTCCATCAGGTCGGCGAAATAGTGGACGTTGACCACGGCCGTCTCGACCCCGACCGCCGCCAGCCGGTCCAGCATGTGATCCATCAACGCCTTGCCGCCGACCTCGACCAGGGCCTTGGGCCGGTCATTGGTCAGCGGCCGCATGCGGGTGCCCAGACCCGCGGCCAGCACCATCGCGGTCTTTGGGGCCGTCTTGGGGGGCGCGCTCATCGCCGCGCCTCCGCCGGCACATGGGCATCGAACCAGGCCTTCAGATCGCCGAGCGCCGGATCGACCAGGCAGAGATCGAGATAGCCCCAGAGCCTGGGCAGGAATCCCTCATACCTTGGCTTGCCGTCGCGCACGACCAGCCGGGCGAAGATGCCGATGATCCGCGCCACGTTCAGCGCCCCGAGGGCGTGATAATCGGCAAGGAATTTTACCCGGTCCAGATTCGGATGGGCCGCCAGATAGCGCTCCAGCGCCGCTTCTTCCCGCTCCGGCGTCACCTGCCGCCGGGCGTCATGCAGCAGCATGGAGAGGTCCCAGACCCGGTGCGCCTTCACCGCGTCCTGGAAGTCGATCAGCCCGACCCGCGCCGGCCCCTGGCGATCAGGCAGCCAGATGAGGTTCTCGGCGTGATAGTCGCGGTGGCAGAACACCTCGGCCTCCGCCTCGGCCGCGGCGCGGATCGGCGTCCACACCGCCTCCCAGGCGTCCAGCGCCGCTGCATCGGGCGCGAAGTCCGGTCGCAGCCTTGGCAGCCATTCGACGAACAGATCGCTGGCCATGGTCAGGGCCAGCTCGTCATAGGTCAGCAGCGGCCAGGCGAGATCGTCGTCCAGGGTCGAGGGCGGTGGCGACACCGAATGCAGCACCACAAGGGCGTCGATGGCGGCGTCGTACAGCGGCGCCTCGTCATGACCGGCGGCGATCTCGCCGGCGAACAGGCCGTCGCCCAGATCCTCCAGCACGGCCAGCCCGGCGGCAGCGTCGAACGCCACGATCTCCGGCGCCGACAGCCCCTGCGTCTTCAGATAGCGGGCGCAGGCCACGAAGGCGTCGACCCGGCCGGCCGCCAGCCGATAGGCGGCGTTGAAGCCCAGCGCCCGGCGCTCGTCCGGCGTGGCGTCCGGCGGGCAGGGGGCGGTCTCCGCCTTGGGCGGCTGGTCCATGAAGATCAGGCTCGGGCCGACCGCCGGATGCAGACGCTCATAGGCCCGAGTCGAGGCATCCCCGGTCAGCGGCTGGCGCCGCGCCTGGCCCAGGCCCGCCTCGATCAGGAACTGCGCCTTCAAGGCTTCACGATCAGAACTCAAGCGGTCGATCCTTCCAGGCGCCATGGGGCGTCAGCCGCGCCGCGCGGCCGCCACCCACGATCTCGATCTCTATATCCAGTCTGTCGGCCGGAAGGCGACCCTCCAGTCGCTGCGGCCATTCGATCAGCGCCGCCCCGCCGTCCAGCGCCTCGTCCAGCCCGATCTCGTAGGCCTCGTCCGGATCGCTCAATCGGTAAAGATCGAAGTGGGCGACCGGGAAGTCACGCCCGCCATAGAACTGCACCAGGGTGAAGGTCGGGCTCGGCACCTCCTCGTCGGGCGTCGTCAGGGCCCGCACCAGCGCCCGCGCCAGGGTCGACTTCCCGGCCCCCAGCGGTCCCGACAGGCAGATGGCCTCGCCAGGCCGCAGGGCGTCGGCCAGAGCGCGGCCCAGCGCCTGCGTCGCCGCCTCATCGGCCAGGTTCAAAACACCGCCTCCGGATCCTGCGCCAGCACCCGCTCGACGAAGTGCTTCAGCGCGTCGCTGACCTCGCCGGAATCCCCCGCCAGCCGCTCCGGCGGGATCGGCCGTCCGAAGGTCAGCTCGAACTTCCGGCCCTTCTTGTTGAGCAGTTCGTGGAAGAGGGTGATGTCCCGCAGCTCCTGCGAAAAGCCGTTGAAGAAGTGGAACAGCGTCGACCACGGCCCCGCCACATGCACCGGCACGACCGGCGTTTCATACTTCTGGGCCACCGAGATCGCCGTCGGCATCCAGGGTTTGTCGGTCAGCACCCCCTGCGCATCGCGCCGCGACAGCACCCCGGCCGGGAAGATGGCCAGGCAGCGCTCCGCCTCCATGGCTTCTCGCGTCATCTGCAAGGTCAGACGGGTACGCTCCCGCGTCCGCTTGGTCTTGACCCATTCGACCGGGATCAGCGCCTCGTCGAAGCGGGGGCAGACGCGGTGGGCGTCGGAATTGGCGTAGAAGATCACGTCCGGTCGCGGCCCCTTGAGGGCGTCGTACAGGGCGATGCCGTCGGCGATCCCGGTCGGATGGTTGGCCACCACGATCAGCCGATCGGAGCGCGGCACATGCTCCAGCCCCCGCACCGAGGTTTCCAGCGCCAGCAGGTCGGAGATGTGCTCCAGCGCATCGGCTCCGCCCATGACCGAAATGGCGTCGGCCATCGCCACGGCCTGCGGATAGTGCAGGGTCCGGTACAGCGGGCGCCGGACCACGGGCCAGACCGGCGATCCCGCCAGTTTCGGCGCCCGCTCCTCGATCAGCACATCGACGATGTGTTTGGTGCTCATGGTTCGGTTGTAGGCAATGTCGCGACGGCCCGCAAAGTAACGATCCTTCTCCCGACGAGCGGGAGAAGGGCGCTTCGCTCACTTCACCAGGGCGTCGAACTCGTCGACCAGCCGCTCCAGCTGGCTGACCCCCGCCGCCCAGAAGCTCTTCTGGCGGGGATCCAGCCCGAACGGCTCCAGCGCCTCGACATAGGTCGCCGTGCCACCCGCCGCGAGCAGCTTCTCATAGACCGGCGCGAACCCGGCCGGATCCTCGCGCCGCTTCTCCATCAGGGCCCGCACCAGCAGATCGCCGAAGGCGTAGGCGTAGACATAGAAGGGTGCGTGCACGAAGTGACTGACGTAGGACCAATAGTGCTCATACCCGGGATTCAAACGCACCGCCGGGCCCAGACTCGCCCCCATGACCTCCAGCCAAAGGCCGCCGATCTCCACAGGGCTCAGTTCGCCGAACTTGCGGGCCTCGTGGAAGCGGGTCTCGAACTGGTGGAAGGCGATCTGGCGCACCACGGTGTTGAGGCCATCCTCGATCCGCCCGGCCAGCAGGCCCAGCTTCTCTTCGGGCCTGGCCTCGGCCAGCAGCCTTTCGAATACCAGCCCCTCGCCGAAGATCGAGGCCGTCTCGGCCAGGGTCAGCGGGGTGTCGGCCAGCAGGGTGCCCAGCGGCGCGGCAAGCGTCTGGTGCACCGCATGGCCCAGCTCATGGGCCAGGGTCAGTACGTCGCGCCGCTCGCCCATGAAGTTCATGAACACATAGGGATGCTTGGTCGAGCTGACCGGGTGGCTGTAGGCCCCTGACTGCTTGCCCGGCCGGGGCTTCGCGTCGATCCACGGCCGGTCGAAGAAGACCCGCGCCCCGTCGGCGAACTTCGGAGCCAGGGCGCCGAAGCTGTCCAGAACCATCGCTTTCGCCTGGCCCCATTCATAGAGCTTGGGCTGGGCGGTGGTCAGCGGCGCGTTGCGGTCCCAGTGGTCGAGGGTCTTCTTCCCCATCACCCGGGCCTTCAGGGCATAGTAGCGGTGCGACGTCGCCGCATAGCCGTCGGTGACGGCCTCGACCATCGCCTCGACGCTGAGGCCATGCACCTCGTTGGCCAGGTGGCGGCCCTGGGCCGAATAGTCGTACTTGCGCCAGCGGTCCTCGACCTGCTTCTCGAAGGCGAGGGTGTTGAGACAGAGGCTGATGGTCGAGGCGTTGGCCTCGAGCGCCGTGGCCAACCCGTTCGCCGCCGCCTTGCGCTTCTTGACGTCCGGATCGCTCAGCCGGTTCAGGGTTTCGGGCAGGGTCAGGCTTTCGCGCCCGACCCTGGCCCGCAGCGAGGCCAGGGTGTCGTCATAGAGCCTGGACCAGTTGGCCACCGCCGGCGAGCGATCAAGCAACAGCGTCTCCAGCTCCTGGCTGAGCTCATGCGGCCGCGACAGCCGCACCCGGCGGAGCCATGGCGCCCAGCGCCTCGCGCCCGGGTGAGCCTCCAGGGCCGCCGCGATCTCGGCGTCTTCCAGCTGATTGAGCTCGAGGGTGAAGAACAGCGACTTCGAAGCGATCTCGGCGCTCTTCATGCGGAAGTCGGCCTCGAACTGGGCCCAGCGCGGATCGTCCCGCGCCGTCGAGGACGACAGGGAGGCAAAGGCGCTGACGGCATAGAGCCCGTCCGCCGCCTGCTCATAGAGACCGATGCCCTTGTCGATCAGGGCCCCCAGCGTCGCCGGTTCGGCGCGACTGGCGATGAACTGACCCTCGAGGTCGGCCAGGGCCTCGTTGGCGGCCCGGGCCGCATCGACGTCAGCGGCGATGCGCGGGTCGGCGCGGTCGGCGTAGAGGTCGGCGAGATTCCATTCGGGGGCGGCGGCGGTGATCTTGGCAATTTGGGACATGCCGGGGATTTAGGATGCCATGGCCGCAAAGCCTAGGCCCGGCATGCGGAGGCGACGGACTTGCGAAGCGTAATCTCGCCGCCCGGCCCTTCTTCTTCAGATGAAGGCCCGCCGCTTCCACCAGGCCAGGACCAGATCCGGCCAGGCCTCGACCGGCTTGCCCTTCGCAAAGCGCAGTCCGAACCCGTGGCCGCCTTCGCCGAAGACATGCAGCTCGGTGGCGACCCCCTTCGATCTCAGCGCCGCCTCCAGCGCCAGGCTGTTCTCGACCGGCACGGACGCGTCGTCCGCCGCATGCAGCAGGAAGGTCGCCGGCGCGTCCTCCCGGGCCCGCGCCTCCAGCGACCAGCGCGCTTCCAGCGCCTGTGTCGGGTTGGGGCCCAGCAGCCGTTGGCGAGAGCCCACATGGGCCAGCGGCGGCCTCATCGTCGCCACCGGATAGACCAGCACGCTGATGTCCGGCCGCGCCGACAGCTGGTCGGCGGAATCCACCGGCTTGTAGACCGCCTCGTCGAACATCAGGCTCAGGCATCCGGCCACATGGCCGCCGGCGGAAAACCCCATCACACCGACCCGGGCCGGATCCAGCCCCGAGCCCCGTCGTCCGGCCTCTCGCCGCACCAGCCGCAGGGCCCGCTGGGCGTCCTGCAGCGGCGTCTCCGGCCCCGCCGCCCAGCCATCGCCCGGCAGCCGGTAGCTCATCACATAGACCGTCAGGCCCGCGTCAGCGAAGCGTTGCGCGCACTCATAGCCCTCCTTGTCGCGCACCACCCATCTGTAGCCGCCGCCGGGCGCGATCAGCAGCGACGCGCCGTTCGGCGTTTTCGGCCGGAACACCTTGAGATCCGGATCACGCACCCCCCTGATGATGCGGTCGCGCAGCGGCGCCGGCGGCGGCGAACGATCGGTCTCCTCCTCGACCACCGTGACCCCGGCAGCACCGGGCGCCCCCTGAGGCCACAGGCGGATGGACGCCGCCATGCCCTCGCCGGCCTCCTGACCCGCCAGCGCCGGCGCCGCCCCGACCAGTCCCGCCGCCAGGGCGCCCTGGACCAGGGTCCTTCGGCCGATGATCATCTCGCCAATATACCCACTTTGAGCTCCGGTTCGACGAACATAGTTAGGTCGCCTTAACCCTCTTGCCGATAAACTTCCGCGATTGGGTCGGGCTTTGGGCAACTGGCGGGATCATGGACAACGGGCATCTCCCCGCGCCGTCGGGCGCGCCAGACGACAATGACGGCGTCCTGCCGATCGTCAATCTGCCGTCCCTGCTGCTGGCCGGGCTGATCGTCCCTCTGCCGATGCTCTATGCGATGACGCTGCCGTTCGGCGTCGCCCTGGCCCTGATCGGCCACCCCTGGCTCGGCCTCCTCTGCTGCATCGGCAACATGGCCGCCGACAGCGTCATCCAGCCGCTCTACCGGCGCTGGCAGGAGACGGCGGACGCCTTCGAGCCGGCCGCCATGGAGACCCGGATCGGCTGGTGCGCCGGCATGCGGGCCTGCATCGCCATCATCTGGCCGGTCGCCGCCGTCCTGGCCCGCGGCGATCTGGCCGACCTCATGTTCCTCGGCCTCACGGCCTGCCTGCTGATGAGCGCCGGCGTCATCCAGAGTTCGTTGTCGCCGCGCCTCTATCTGATGTCCTCCGGGCCGGTTCTGATCGGTCTGTGCGCCGCCATGTTCAGCCGCTTCCCGCTGGTCCCGGCTCTCGGGCTGGCCCTGACCCTGACCATGCTGGCCGTCATGCTGGGCTTCATGAGCGGCGGCATCTCGCGCCTGCTCAGGCAATGGTCGAAGATGGTGGACGGCAACACCCGGCTGATCGAACGGTTGAAGGCCGAACGCGCCGCCGCCGAGGTCGCCCGCGAGGAGGCCAGGCGAGCCGGCGCCTCCAAGGCCCGCTTCCTGGCCACCATGAGCCACGAGATCCGCACGCCGATGAACGGTGTGCTGGGCATGGCCCAGCTGCTCAAGGCTTCGGCCCAGGGCCAGCAAAGGGACCAGGTCGACGCCCTGATCCAGAGCGGCGAGTTCCTGATGTCTATCCTCAACGACATCCTCGACCTCTCGCGCATCGACGCCGACCGCCTGACCATCGTCACCGCCCCGCAGGACCTGGGCGAACTGGCCCGCGAGCTGAACGGCTTCTGGGGCGCCGCCGCCGCGCAGAAGGGTCTGGAGCTGACCCTCGACGTCGATCCGGCCCTGCCCGCCGTTCTGGTCATGGACGGCCGCCGCATACGCCAGGTGCTGTTCAACCTGGTCGGCAACGCCCTGAAGTTCACGCCGGAAGGCCGCGTCGGCATCGAACTGACCGGCGAGCCGGACAGCGACGGGACGGCCCGCCTGAGGATCAGCGTCCGCGACAGCGGTATCGGCATCGATCCGGCCACCCGGCCCCACCTCTTCGACGCCTTCACCCAGGCCGACGATTCCAGCCGCCGCGACTTCGGCGGCACGGGCCTGGGCCTGGCCATCTGCCGCCAGCTGACCGAGCTGATGGGCGGCCGGCTGTGGGCCGAGAGCAAGCCCGGCCTCGGCTCCACCTTCCATGTCGAGCTGGTTCTGCCGATCGGCGAGACGGCCCTGGCCGCCAGCGAGGACCCGGCCGCCGCCCCGTCCCCGGGACTGCCGCTGAGCATTCTGGCGGTGGACGACAACGCCGTGAACCTGATGGTGCTGGACCAGATCCTCTCCACCTTCGGCCACCAGGTCAGCAAGGCGGCCAGCGGCCACGAGGCTCTCGACCGCCTGTCGGTTGCCGCCTTCGACCTGGTGCTGATGGACATCCAGATGCCCGGCATGACCGGCATCGAGGCCCTGACCGCCCTGCGCGGCGCCCCCGGACCCAATCAGGACACGCCGGTCATCGCCGTCACCGCCGATGTCCTGACCCGCGACCGCAAGGCCTATGTCGATCTCGGCTTCGACGGCCAGGTCAGCAAACCGGTGCAGATCCCGGCCCTGATGGCCGAACTGGCCGGCCTGTCGGACGAGCGGACCGTGCTGGTTCGGACGACGGCCTGAGCCTCGGAAATTAACCCCCGACTCAGGTCTCCTACACCCCGCCTTTACCCACCTCTGTTTCAATACGGATCAACGAGCGACGGCCCACGCGGCCGCATCGCCGGTACTTGGTGGGATGCTTCAACATGACCAAAACGGTCCTGGTCGTCGATGACGACCCGACTCAGCGAAGGCTGATCCAGGCGGTTCTGGAGCGCGACGGATTCGTCGTCGCCCAGGCCGAGAACGGCGACGCCGCCATGAGCCACCTGCAGGCTGGCAAGAGCGCCGACGTGGTGCTGCTCGACCTGCAGATGCCCGGCCTGTCGGGTCACGACGCCCTCAAGGAAATGCGCGCCCGCGGCCTCAACCAGCCGGTCATCGTGCTGACCGCGTCCGGCGGCGTCGATACCGTAGTCAAGGCCATGCAGGCCGGGGCCTGCGACTTCTTCGTCAAGCCGGCCTCCCCTGAACGCATCATCGCCTCGGTCCGCAACGCCCTGTCGCTCGGCGAACTGAAGGGCGAGGTCGACCGCCTGAAGAAGCACTCTAATGGAAGGACTAGTTTCGCCGACCTGATCGGCGAGAGCCCCCACATGCGCATCGTCAAGCGCATGGGCGAGCGCGCCGCGAAGTCCGGGATCCCGGTGCTGATCACCGGCGAAAGCGGCGTCGGCAAGGAAGTCATCGCCCGCGCCGTCCACGGCTCCAGCGACCGGTCCGGCAAGCCCTTCGTCGCCGTCAACTGCGGCGCCATCCCCGAGAACCTGGTCGAAAGCATCCTGTTCGGCCACGAGAAGGGCAGCTTCACCGGAGCCTCGGATAAACACCTGGGTAAATTCCAGGAGGCCAACGGCGGCACCCTGTTCCTCGACGAGGTCGGCGAACTGCCCCTCGACGTCCAGGTCAAGCTGCTGCGCGCCCTGCAGGAAAGCGAGATCGACCCCATCGGCGCCAAGCGCTCGGTCAAGGTCGACGTCCGCATCGTCTCGGCCACCAACCGCGACCTGTCGGACGCCATCAAGGAAGGCCGCTTCCGCGAGGACCTCTACTACCGCCTCAACGTCTTCCCGATCGAGGCCCCGTCCCTGCGCGAACGGCGCGAGGACATCCCGGCCCTGGTCGAAGCCTTCATCAAGCGGTTCAATGTCGAGGAGGGCAAGCGCGTCGTCGGCGCCGCTCCCGAGACGCTGGCCTTCCTCACCGCCTTCGACTGGCCGGGCAACGTCCGCCAGCTGGAGAACGCCGTCTATCGCGCCATCGTCCTGGCCGACGCCCCCTACCTGCAGCCGTTCGACTTCCCGGCCATCAGCGGCGTGAAGGCGCCGCCGATGGATGATCTGGTCCAACCGGTCGCCGGCCAGGTCCCGCGCGCCATCCCGACCGCCCAGCAGCTGCTGGCCGAGATGCCCGCCGACGCGCCGGTCCGCATCCTCGACGGCCACGGCCACCTGCGCACCCTGGAAGAGATCGAAAAGGACCTCATCCAGCACGCCATCGACGTCTACGCCGGCCATATGTCGGAAGTCGCCCGTCGCCTGGGCATCGGCCGCTCGACCCTCTACCGCAAGGTTCGGGAGCAGGGGATCGACGTGGAGATCAGGGACGTCGGCTAGGTTCTGCTGCGCCCCCTTTTGATGGGGCGCGCTGTACTGCGGCCGTCTGCTAGGGAGGCGGCCTCAGGACAGGATGATTTTACATGTATGTGCGGTTTTTAGCTTCGGTCGTCGCCGTCATGGCCGTTGCCGGCTCCGCTTTTGCCCAATCGCCGCCCGTCGTTTTCGGGGCGGGAGACCTGCAACGGACGCCCCAATCCTTCGAAGAGCCGTGGTCTAACGCCACTGCAGGCGTCACCTTTACTCTGTCCCTTTGGGTCCAGCCCAAAGCGGCCAACGGCCGTCGCAGCCAGTTCGTGATCACGCGTAGCGGGGCCAAGCCTCAGATCGTCGGTCTGTGCATCGCCAACGTTGAGCCGCTGTCGAACAAGCCCACCAAGGCCCAGTGGGCGGCCGTCATTGACGACCGCGTCCGCGACCCGGAGGGCAGGCAACGCGCGCTGACGACGGCGGAAGGCGATAGCTACATCCGCCATCTTGGTAGCCGGCCGCTCACCTCCCAGACTGGCTGGGCCGGGTACTTCTACGCTTGGGACCGGTCGCTCAAGGCAACAGGGCAGGAGAGCTCGATGGTCAGCGCAACCACCCTCCTGGATGAGACGGCGAGGCTGGTGCTTCTTTGCAGGTCCGATCCAGGTTTCAGCTTCACTCCGGCTGACATCGACGCCATCTACAAATTTGCCCGGTCGGCCAGGCGCTCGTGAGCTGACTTCGACGCTGATCGTGAAACCACTCCCGGCCTGATCCTGAACAGGGAGCAGGCCGGGCGTGACGGTGTCCTGTCAGGTCTTCGCGGGTCTCCGACCAAAGCCCTTGCGCGACGTCGCCGGGGGCGTCTCCTCTCCCGAGGCCGCCGCCCGGCTGGCCCTCGCCGCCTGGGCCTCGCGCTTGACCACCCATGGGGGCTTGTCCTCACCCTTGGCCTTGGCGGCGATCTCTTTCAGCTTGCGGTTCTGCATCGCCGACAGCGCCTGTCCCGGCGCGCCCAGCTCCGGGTCGCCGAAGGCCCGGCCGTAGGTTTTCACCCGCTCGGCGACCGAGCCCAGGAACTCACCTTCCCAGTCGCTGATCTTGACGCCGGCCTTGTCGGCCGCGCGCTGGGTCTTGCGGACGGCGTTGAGGGCCGAACGCTGCGCGGCCTTGCGGGCCAGCGCCTTGAAGTCGGGAGGATCCTTCCGCTTCAATGCGCCCTCCCTCCTGGAAAAGAAAAGCCTACAGCCCGCCGATCGCCGACAGGTAGAGGTCGATCAGCGCTTCTTCTTCCGACAGCTTGGCCTTGTCCTGTTTGCGCATGCGCACGACCTTGCGCAGGATCTTGGTGTCGAACCCGTTGCCCTTGGCCTCGGCATAGACCTCTTTCAGGTCGGCCATGACGCCCGCCTTGTCCTCTTCCAGCCGCTCGATGCGCTCGATGATGGTGCGCAGCTGGGTCTGGGCGGTGCCGTTCAGGACATCGACGGTGGGCTGGTCATCGGCCATGGGGGAAGGCTCTCACGGGAAGCGGAATTGGGGAAGGCGCGGTGTAGAGGAAAGGGGCGCGGGGCTCAATGCGCCCTTGCGTCCTTCGACACGCCGCGTCGCGGCTACTCAGGATGACGAGCGTCCGTGCAGCTCACCCCAGGTCGTCATCCTGAGTAGCGGCCACCGGCCGCGTGTCGGAGGACGCAAAGACGTTTAGAGCAGACCGTGCGTCTTCAGTCCCGGTTCCAGAAGGCTGGGATCGGTAAAGTGCAGAACATGGAAGCCCAGCTCGGCCGCCGCTTGGATGTTCACCGCGCTGTCGTCGACGAACAATAGCTGGTCCGGCCGCAGGCCCGACCGCTCGCAGGCCAGGTGATAGATCGCCGGCTCCGGCTTGATCATCCCCTCGTCGCCGGAGACCACCACGGCTTTCAGATGTCGCACCGCCGGCGCCATCGGCTCGATGGTCGGCCAGACCGGCCCGGCCATGTTGGTCAGCCCGAACTGCGGCACGCCCGCCGCCGCCAGGGCCTCCATGGCCTGTTCGGTCTCTTCGATTACCCCGCCGAACATCTCGTCCCAGCGGTCCCACCAGGCGCGGATCTCGGCTTCATGCTCGGGATGGCGCGAGATCAGCTCAGCGGTGTTCTCTTCGGCCGGCACGCCGCGATCGGTCAGCCCGTGCCAGGCCATGGTGCAGACATGCGAAAGGAACCGGTCGCAAGCGGCCGGTTCCTCGAAAATCTTCGCATACAGGGTCCGGGGATCCCAGCGAACGATCACATTGCCGACGTCCCAGAGGACGCCAACAGGCGCGGTCATTAGCCCTGCTTCGCCTTGAAGCGCGGGTCGGTCTTGTTGATCACGTACAGGACGCCCTTGCGGCGAACCAGCTTGCAGTCGCGGTGGCGCGACTTCAGCGACTTGAGCGAGCTACGAACCTTCATTGGTCTTTACCATGCGGCTGCGGGGAACCCGCGCACGCGGAGGCCCTCATCTGAATTGAGCGGGCGGCTATAGGGGGAGAGAGGGGCGGAGTCAACGTCCGAAGGCCCGCAGCGCCCTTCGTCATGGCCGGGGCCGGGCTTCGCCGCTGGCGCGTTTGTGATGGCCCTGTTCATCTTGATCCCGTTAGCTTGCCGCCATGGATAGACGCGCCTTCCTCCTCCTGACCCTCGCCGGCTGCGCCGACCCGCAGCTGGAACCGACCCTGACGCAGGTGGCCGGGACCACGCCGCCGCCCGGCCCCGCGCCGGCCGGGCCTGCCCCGGTTCCGGTGGTGTCCGGCGATCCGAACTTCGACGCCTGGCTGGCCCAGTTCAAACCCAAGGCCGTCCTGGCGGGCGTGCCGCAGGCCGTGGTGGACCGCGAGACCGCCGGCCTGACGCCGGACACCGGCGTCGTCGCCTCCGACGGTCGCCAGCCGGAGTTTTCCAAGCCGGTCGGCGACTATGTGAAGGGCACGGTCAGCGACGTCCGCATCACGCAAGGCCGCCAGTTCGCCATCCAGCTGCCCTACCTGCCGGCCATGGAGCAGGCCTTCCGGGTGCCGCGCGAGATCGTGCTGGCCATCTGGGCGATGGAGTCGGCCTTCGGCAAGGTGCAGGGCGACAAGGACATCATTCGCTGCCTGGCCACCCTCGCCGCCGACGGCCGCCGACGCGCCTGGGCCGAAAGCGAGCTCATCTCGGCCCTGAAGATCATCGCCACCGGTGAACAGACCCGCGCCCGTCTCAAGGGCAGCTGGGCCGGGGCCATGGGCCAGACCCAGTTCCTGCCTGGCGTCTATCTCTCCACCGCCATCGACGGCGACGGCGACGGCCACCGCGACATCTGGGGCAGCACCCATGACGCCCTGGCCTCGACCGCCAACTACATGGCCAAGGCCGGCTGGAAGCCCGGTGAAAGCTGGTCGCGCGAGGTCCTGTTGCCGGCCGGCTTCGACTATGCCCTGACCGAGGGAACCCGCGAGCCGTTGGCGAACTGGACGGCCCGGAACGTTCGCCGCGCCGACGGCCTGCCCTGGTCCACCGCCGACCAGGCCTCCAGCGCCAGCCTGATCCTGCCCTCGGGCTATCAGGGCCCCGCCTTCCTGATCTTCCCGAACCACGCGGCGATCATGAAGTACAACAACTCCACGGCCTATGCGCTGGGTGTCGGCCTGCTGGCCCTGCGCTTCGGCGGAGAAGGCCCTCTGGTCACCCCCTGGCCGGTCGAGACGCCGCTTTCCAGGGCCGACCGCATCCTGGCCCAGGAAAGCCTCGTCAAGCTCGGCTACGACACCGGCGGCGTCGACGGCGCCATCGGTCCAAAGACCCGCGTCGCCATCCGCGCCTGGCAACAGGCCAACAGGATTCCGGCCGACGGCTATCTGACGCCGCCGATGATCCAGTCGATAGCCATGCAGGCGGCGGGGATGGCCTCGCGGCCCTGACCCCCGGTTCTAACCTTCGTCCGCCCGCTCGAGGACGGCCATCGCCGTCTCCTCGTCATCGGGCACGGTCTCGCCGGCGTCCCGCAGAATGGCGTTGCGGAAGGCATAGACCAGCAGCGCCGACAGGATCAGCGCATTCAGCGCGAACGGCGCCTCGTGGAAGACGCCGTAGAGCATGACGAACACCGGCGCGAGAATGACGTTCAGGCCGTTGACCGCCGCGATGGCGCCCGCCGCCCGCGCCTGCTCGTCCATCCGCACCGTCAGCGAGGCGCCCGCCGTGAACCCCGGCCGGGCAAAGCCATAGCCCAGCGACGAGATCGCGTAGCCGGCCACCACCGTCCAGTAGTCCGGCGAAAACACCGTGATCAGGTTGCCCAGCGCCGCCAGGCCGACGCCCCAGCGCAGCAGCTGCTTGGGCCCCATCGAGAACATCCGGATCAGGCCCCATTGCGCCAGCAGCCCGGCCAGGGCCCCCGCCCCCATGGCCACCGCCGTGAAGCCCAGCGCCTCCATCGGTTTGACGCCCAGCTTGTCGATGATCATGAAGCCGAGCGTGTAGCCCTGCGCCGTCTGGCAGCAGGCGACCGCGAAGCCGTAGATCAGGAAGGGCAGCACCCGGGGATCGCGCCACAGGCCCTTGTCCTGCCCCGCCCCGGCGAAGCGGCGGTTCTCCTTGCGCTGGCTTTCCTCCTCCGGAAGCCCGCGCCAGACCACCACCAGCATCAGCCCGGCGAAGATGGCGAAGGCGAACATCGGCCCGGCCAGGGTCACCCCCGGCAGGATGAACAGCGGCGCCAGGAAGGGCCCGACAACCGTGCCCAGACCAAAGGCGCCGGCCAGGGCGGCCATCTGCTGGGTGCGGTCGGCTCGCGTCGTCCGCTCGGCCAGATAGGCCTGGGTCGCCGGGTTGGAGGCCGACCCGATCAACCCGAACAGCGCCCGGCACAGCAGGAAGAGGATGAAGACCACCAGCGACGGCAACAGGTGATGCAGACCGATGCTGACCACGCAGGCGCACAGGGTCATCGAAACGAAGAACCCGGCCAGCCCCAGCATGATCAGGGGCTTGCGGCCGCGCTTGTCGGATTCCCGGGCCCAGATCGGGCTCATCACCGCCCACAGCAGGGCCGACAGCCCGAACACCGCCGAAATCATCCAGTCGGCGATCTTGATCTCGCGGGCGATGGCCGGCAGCACCGCCATCAGGCCCGTGTTGCCGATCGCCACCACGATCGACACCGCAAACAGGATGGCAAAGGAGCGCGGCTCCAGCTTCAGACCGGCGGTCTTGGGGCTCTCGGGCATATCTGAACGCTGTTAAGCCGGGTCGCAGGACGGTGCAACAAGGCGCCGTCCCTTACCCGCCATTAAGCATTAAACGCCATGGTCACCGCCGACCCTATCCTCCGACGGCGACCTCCTCATGTTCCAGATCATCGGCCTCGTCCTGCTCTTCGGCCTGGTGTTCGGCAGCTACATCATGTCCGGCGGCAACATGGGCGTCATCATGCATGCCTTGCCGCATGAAATGATGGCCATCGGCGGGGCGGGCGTCGCGGCCTACCTGATCTCCAACTCGATGACGACGATCAAGGCCAGCGGCGGCGGCCTGGCCAAGGCCTTCGCCGGTCCCAAATGGAAGGCCGGCGACTACAAGGATCTGCTCAGCCTGCTGTTTCTGCTGACCAAGACCATGAAGTCCAAGGGCGTCATCGCCCTCGAAAGCCACATCGAAAAGCCCGGTGAGAGCTCGATCTTCGGCCGCTTCCCGAAGATCACCAAGGACCACTTCGCCGTCGACTTCATCTGCGACACCCTGCGGATGATGACCATGAACCTCGAGGACCCGCACCAGGTCGAGGACGCCATGGAAAAGCAGCTCGAGAAGCACCACCACGAGGCCCACGCCCCGGCCCACGCCCTGCAGAACCTCGCCGACGCCCTGCCGGCGCTGGGCATCGTCGCCGCCGTGCTCGGGGTCATCAAGACCATGGGCTCGATCACCGAGCCGCCGGAAGTGCTCGGTGGCATGATCGGCGGCGCCCTGGTCGGCACCTTCCTGGGCGTGTTCCTGGCCTACGGCATCGTCGGCCCGCTGGCCGCGCGCCTTGGTGATGTGGTCAACGAGGAAGGCGCCTTCTACCGAATCATCCAGTCGGTCCTGGTCGCCCACCTGCACGGCAACGCCGCCCAGATCAGCGTCGAAATCGGCCGCGGCAGCGTCCCCTCGGGCGCCCAGCCCAGCTTCCTGGAACTGGAAGAAGCCCTGTCGGCGATCCCCAACGACGCCTGATAAATCAACGGTTTGTGATGTGGGTGTCGTCCATCTGACACAATCCGTGATCACGCCAGCGTGAGAATGCGGCTTGCGGGCCGTGATCAGGGGTCCATAGTTCTTTTTGCGTCATCAAAGACGCTCATCAACGAGAACCTAAAGGGGACTGCCAGGAATGCGTAAACTCCTCATCGTCGCCGCCGCCTTCGGCGCCATGTCCGTCGCCGCCTGCGGCAAGCCGGCTGAAACCAAGACTGAAGAAGCCGCTCCCGCCGCCGAAGCGCCGGCTGCTGAAGCGGCTCCCGCCGCCGACGCCGCGGC